>Ga0247611_10000348_pt1 | contig 95251 bp, 141 predicted proteins | sample 177DNAGHGhighgp2_FD_192422 | JGI IMG/M metagenome (GOLD analysis project Ga0247611, IMG submission 192422) | Sheep rumen microbial communities from Palmerston North, Manawatu-Wanganui, New Zealand - 1770 DNA GHGhigh gp2 | ecosystem: Host-associated > Mammals > Digestive system > Stomach >...
AACGGGAGCCTCAACATAATCAAGGGAGCATACGAGATGGAAGAGACTGAAGAGACATTGAGAAAATGTATCAATGAAGCAATGAGACAGACGATAAAAGAGATATTCGAGGAAGAGTAAGTATGGCAGAATACAACAGCATGAGAACGATATATGAAGTACAATATCAGAATGGCCAGGGGAACTGGGATGTGTATGCAATCTTTGAGACATACAAGAAAGCCAAGAAGAAAGCAGAGGAACTGAACATCTCCATCGAAAAGGGAGATGATCCTGATATGATAGTCACAGAGCCTGCGAAGCATTGCAGGATAGTCCAGATGTTGATAATGAAACACGAGATGAAGTACTGAGGTGAAACGATGAAGATAACACACATCGATGATGACGTGATAACATTCGATAACGGAAAGACATTGCAAACATATCATGACCAGGATTGTTGCGAAGAGGTCTATGCAGACTTCCCGAACATGCAGGTCATCGGAGAAAGAGAAAAGAACTACGTCAGCGTACGTGACCTGGACTTCTTCGAGGATATACTAGACTCAGTTGTCCCGATAAAAGATCTGGGATTCTATCTCGTGACCAAGCAGGGTATCTGCATACTAGTGTCATGCTATGATATCCAGAACGGATACTACAACAGTGATCTGTCATTGATATACGATGGCAAGGAGAAGGACATCTCCGAGTGCACGAAGGAAGAAGAGATCTGATAGATGAAGGGTGATAACATGGATGAAGATTGGTTAATATATATAGGAGCGATCATCACTACAGTTATAATCGCGGTGCTTTATCTGCTTGCGATCATAGGTGTGGGATGGATAATCGATTGGCTATTTGGCAAGCTTGCAATCGAGATAGACAAGATACTGTATTGGACAGGCATTGCGTTGCTCATTCCCTTTGTCATCTTTGGTAAGGCAAGTAACAAGAAGGAGGACTGAGCATATGTTCAGATGTCCGTACGCAGATACGAAGGTATGGTGCAACATACGTGAGAACGAAGATGATGATAGCATCGTGTGTGACTCATGTGATGTTATTGTCTTAGTAGGTTGGGATATAAATGACTGATTATGTTTGTTATGGATGTAATGAGAACTGTACTTACGATGAGTACGCACTTCGTGACATGGACATCTTATGTGACATCGGTTCTGGCGATGAGATCATAGACATCATGTGTCCTTACTTCGGAGACTATACAGAGTTCCATGAAGAAAAGGAACAGGAGTAATCTATGAGCACACACGAAGGCCTGGTAATCATCTCCCTTGCATTCTCCATCATATGGATATGCATTATGGGACATGACTTCTGGTGCTACTATAAAAAGCACGGAAAGATAGGAGATGTAGAAGACGCGGAATGCATCATGTGGGATGCCATGCGTATGATCTTCTCTCTTCTCGTGATGATCATAGGACTGAGCTTGGCATTGTTGGAGGTGATATGAATGCCTGAAGAATATCTGGACACCTCTTGTCCTATCTGCGGCAAGAAAGATATGGCAGGCTGGTGGGACAGCGATGATGATAATGTCATGATGTTCTGCACAAGATGCAACACGATGTATGCAGTGATGAACAATGGTACAAAGATCATGATGACATCCTTGAATAACGAAGAGAAGAAAAAGATCGAAGCAATGAGATAATCGTAAGAGGTGATTGAAATGGATAATGAGAAGTATGATCTGAACAAGATCTTTGACTTCGGCCCGATGTGTGAGAACGCAAAGGACAAGTATGCAGCGATGAGGACACTCAGAACCCTGCGTGACATGATAGACATGATGATCGGAAAGCTCGGCAATGAGATGATCAAGGAAAGGAATGAAAATGAATGACGACGAAAAGAAAACAATTGAGGCAATGAAAGAACAGTGGGAGAAGGAATGATACAATGGCAAACGAATGGTACAAGGATAATGATAGGATGAGATACTTCATCAAGGCACTTGAGAACAAACTGAATACGATCTTCAGTTATTCAGTCACGGTCGATGACTGGGAGTGGTATATCCCTAAGATCCACAAGACAGATGAGCAGTACCTGGAGATCAAAGGGAATGTATCCGGCGAGTCCAGCTACTCATGCAACTACAGGGACGCGGACGACTTCGACATAGTGGAATTCGATTTCGATACGCCGGTGTTCGCAGGCCACTTCCCTGAGTCGATGCTCAAGGAGAACACCAAGCAGCAGTTCTTCGAGATGATGGTAAAAGACTTCATCGATGAAATAGAGAATGCAGTGGAAGACTACGCAGCGAACGCAAGAGAGAACAACGATTGAAACAAGGAGAGTATGAAAATGGAAATGGACATGGAGTTCAGACTGAAGATGGCAGAGGAATACATCCATCAACAGTATGTGAATGAATGCAAGGAGAGCGGATGGAATATCAAAAGGAAAGCGAACCTGTATAAGGATCTTCCTCCGAGCATGCACGAACCTATCCTGGACAGAATGGCAGACGAGGTAGTGGTCGATTACCTCCAGGCATTGATCGGCAGGATCTATGAGAACAGACTCTGGTCATCAAAGGATTACGACAATGCACCTCCGTACATCAAAGAGAAACAACCAAAGTGGTTACTCATCCTGATCGAGAAGGTAGTCAACGGAACATTCGAGAACTGCCTGGATCTTCTGGGCACGGACTTCAAGTACTTTAAGGATGCAGAGTACCTCAGATATACTGATGATGGGTCACAGAAGAACTGGGAAAGGATGATGGAGCTCATGCATAAACACTGTCAAAAGCTCTGCGGACTGGGAGCTGATGATCATGAAGAAGGCAAGGACTGAAAAACGTCAGGTAAAAAGAAAAGTGGGTTGTGATCTCTCTGATCCTGAATTGAATCGCAAACCAAAAGATGGATATGGGTTCATCTATAAGTACACATTCAAGAATGGTAAATGCTACATAGGACAAACAACTAATTCAAATAAAATAAGAATTAGAAATCATTGCTATTGTAATGATTATCCCGTGGATAGAGCAATACGTTCTGGTGCAAAATTCAATGTGGATATATTATCAGAGGTTCCAATGGAATATCTGGATGACGCAGAAAGATATTGCATTGCATACTTCAACACATTGGTGCCGAATGGATATAACCTGATATCAGGAGGAAAACAATTCAGGATGAGTGATGAACTAAAGAAAAGGATTGGAATAAAAAGTAAAGAGTACTGGATTGGAATGAATGAGACACAGAAAAAGAAACGTATGACCCCGTTGATAAATAGCAGAAAGATAAAGATAATATGCATAGAAACAGGAGAGATATATGAATCGATGAATGAAGCTGCCCGTAAAAATAACACAAGCGCAGGACATATCCATAATGCAATACACGGCATAAGACATACAGCTGGAGGTTATCACTGGACAACATACTCAAAAACAATATTACAATATAAAAACGAAATAGTATCATATCTAACTCAATTCGAAAAAGAGATCGATACAATAAACCGCAGAAAACTTCCAATGAATTTCAAATCAAAGAAGGTATAAGAATGGCAAAGAAAGAGGACATAACAATAAAGGAATCAGGCCTTAAGGTCGGAGACATCCTTATAGGTCAGACGCATATGTATCGCACCATCACATATTGGTACGAGATCATCAAGGTAACAGAGAAGAGACTGGAAGTAAGAGAACTTCCTGTCGCTTATCCCACGGCATACAGAAACAACACACCTGGAGATCAGTGCATGCCTGTACTGAACGTGAAAGATAACTGGTACATCCCGAACGGTTATCCTTACACGGATCCTCTCAGGGAATGTTCGAAACCCGTGAGAGGAAAGGCAGTGAGATACACAGTGGATACAACGAAGGGAAAGTCGACCCGTATCTACGTAGATATCCCTGGCAACTACTCCCCGTTGCTCTCTCTATGGGATGGAACACCGGGATGGGTGAACTGTGACTGAAACCATTTAATCAACAGGAGGTATGAAAATGGCATTTGTATACAGCAAAGATGATGAACATCTGCTTATCCAGTGTAAGCAGTGCAAAGGGATAATCGAATTCCCTTGCGACAAGGAACTTCACGAGAGGATATCCTCAAAGGATTTCAGATTCGAGAACATATCCGATCTGGATGACATGCGCAGGCATGCGATACTCCTCAATGTCTGCGACACCTGCTTCAAAGGATTAAGCAAGAAAAAGGAGACGAAGGAATGACCGAATATATCTACAACAGGAACCAGATAACACTCGGCCCGGGAGTAGAACTCGACTTCGAACTGTACCGTGACAGGTGGAAATCCGGAGTGGATACCATCCCGCAAGTGAGCGTCACCGTGGACATCAAGGGACTGAAAAGGAATCGCAGGTTCGATGAAGTCCTAGAGACATATCCGGATGCGCAGATGGTAGAATACTTCGACCCGAACACGCACAAAATTGCAGAGATGGCCGGTAATAAGAACAGGCACATGATCTTTATCTTCCTCCTGAGAAACGAGAATGATCTCGCGAATCTCAGAGAAAGTATAGGGCTGGCTTCACAATGGCATGATGGATTGAGGAGAACTGTCAATCAGTATTGGGAAGACCCGAGATACAAGGCATATCACCTTTTCAAGAACATTCCGGTACCTTCGAGAGCATTCACAATCTACATGAATACGAATATCGAACCAGAGTTGGCTATGGAGAAGGAATATCTGGGAATTATGGATAAATTCCTTGACTTCGGCTTTTTCATAGCCAGAGAATTACATTAAACATTTTACCTTTTTAGGAGGGACAAAAAATGGGAAGACCAAAAGCAGAAAAGAAAAGCAATGGAAATGTTGCAAGAAGACAGGCAGACTTGAAAAGAATGTGCGGTTCCGTGGATACACAGGAACCTAAACCATTCAATCCAAACTTCATGGGTGTGAACCCTGTGAAGAACACGGAGATCAACGATCCCAAAGAGAAGATGATGAGGGATGAATTGGAGACATACATCAATAACTTCGTCCCGTATTCCGGACAGGACTTCGATGACAGCGGTGTCATCAATAGATTCTTCGTACAGCGCAGCAACCCTGTGCTCGGGATCATAGACGGGCGCAGAATGATCTGTTTGATGTGCATAGATCGCATCAAGGATCTGACCATTGAGGAGTTCACCGAGGGAGTTGTCGGGCCTGCAAGGTCGAATCCAGTCACCGTATGTTCGCAGGTCGATATCATCGCTGACTGGATGGCCGGAGGAATCGTGGTGAATCACAGACTCACTCCCGCGGAGAAGGAATCCGGACGCAAGGACTACACGCCGATCCTTGATAAGAAACTCGAGCTCACAGCTGACGGCAGGCAGCTCCTGTTCAAGATGGAGTCGCTGCTGGATGACCTCACAAGAAACCTTCTCATAGATGCTGTGACAAGGAGGGATATCTACATACAGAGACTGAGGGCAGAGAAGAAGAACAAACAGAAGGCGAAGAAAAGCAGGCAGTTATTCTCCGAGGATAACATGAGTGCCATCGCAAAACTGAAGGAGTTACTTGCACATAAGTGATCATATGTTTGGAATAAACGGGAGAAAGAGGAGAGAGAAGAAATGCAACAGTATCCTGAGCAATATCATCACGACCAACGAAGTCCTTGGCGTGTATTGCAAAAGGATAAAGGATAGTATCATGCAGAACGAGGGCAATATCATGAACGTATACCAGGAGATCTCGTTCACCATATCAAAGGATTATGATGAGCCGGATCGTGATGTATGCGATCGTGTATCTGTCACTCTTGTTACCATGATACGCATGTCTGCTAACAACTACAAGGATTTGGAGTACAAATATCATGGTTGAACATAAATATACCATCTATCGGAAGACCATCGAAAAGATAACGATGACCGAGAAGGATGGTGTTGAGTGTCTGTCTGATGCCTGGAAGGTCGGGAAGAAGATGTTGGGTGATCCGCTCATCGATCCTTCCGATTATCCGGAGGACAGAGAGATACGTGTGAGATGGAAGGTCATACGCGGAGAGGTCGATCCTGATAAGGAATGACTTTTCGTGATGATACTGTATAGATAATGTATATATATTATGTAGACTATATCTATATCAGTAAACCAATTAGCTAAACTTGTTAATTGAAAAAGAAAAAGGAGAAAGAAACATGGCAGGATATGCAGATGTTATGAGAGGAATTGTGAACGAAGCAACCGAGGATGTCCTTGACGTCGTGTGTGGAGCATACATGTGCAACGTAGACGTCGGGAACAAGGTCGATGAGCCGGCAATCATCACCATCGAGAATAAGAAGTACGGTTCCAAGAGACTTCTCGGAAAGGATGTCAAGGTCGTCACCTATGATATCGCAGTCTACTCCTGTAACGAGGAGAGGGCAAGGCAGGGAAAGAAGAGCTGGCTCTGTGTCAACAAGGTTCCTTCCGCACTCGGACTTCTGGAGAACGAGATCGACTCCATCAAGACCGAGGAGGATGCGAAGACAAAAGTATCCACAATGCTCGCAGCCGGGTTCGAGTCTGCGGTCGGCATGGTCATCAAGTCCATGGACAAGATGTCCGATGCGGACGAGCAAAGGTTCAAGGAGGACATTGTCACAAATGATGAGCTCATGGAGGAGATGTTCGGAGACATGACAAAATGGGATGATGATGAGGACGAAGACGAGGGTGAGGATGAGTACGATGACTGAGGAGTGTCCGGACACCGGTGAGCTCAGAGTCGAACAGCTCAGGAAGCTGACGTTCTCTCAGCTGGATGATCTGGCTAAAGGGCTCATCGCTTCTGTCGAGTCCGGGATGAAAGTCATCAGAATCCTTGAGGAGAATACGGACATCAAGACAAAGATGATGAGGATGGGGATTACCACGTTCATCAATCTCATCAAGGAAGTGTCCGTTGCATATGAAGAGAGAGTAAAGGAGGAAATAAAGAAAGACTGAAACTGTCCGTGCTGAGATGCACCCTGTTATAATACCTTGACTAAACCATTTGAAACCTTTTACCAAACCTTTTACTTGTACTTAACAGAGGTTATACAATGACTGAATTCGGAGACAAAGTTGCAATGTATATGAATTCCATCAATGGAAATGGAATCGATGAGAAAGAGAAGGCCCTCACAAAGAGGGAGAAGAAGCAGACCACCTACAGATATGAGGCAGAGGTCAGCGGGATCGACGCGATCATCACTTACTATGTAAGTGAGAAAGAAAAGATGAAGCTCGTGATGTTCCTTTCGCAGACGAACGAGAACGGACTGCCGGTGTGCTTCATCCAGGAGAAGGGGAAGAACCTGATCTGCGATGAGACCACACTGAAATCATTCCTCAACGGGCTGATCCACACGGATATGTTCCCGAACGGATACGTGGACATCAAGGACAAGAAGACCGGAGAGCTCTGTGAGTCGATGCCCAGGATGTACAAGGCCAACGGCGGAGACTACGGCAACAGGTTCATCAGGTGCTTCCTGTTCATGATATCTCACAAGAAGTTCATCGAACATATCAAACAGGGACTGATCAACCTGGAGATCATGTATAGGATAATCGATTACGAGGAAGGCAGATCTCACTGGGGAAGAGAGTCGATGTATATTCCGTGGTTCATCCGCGCGACCGGAAGGTACGGTCTTTCGATGGATGGGTTCGAGCAGGCGTATTCGCCCGGAAAGAGAAAGGTGTTCAACGAAGAGAAGGGAGAGATAGAGGATGTGTTCGATCCGAACTTCTATCCTTACCTTGCAGATGATAACGATGGACTTCATCTGAAGATGTTCAAGGCAGGCATGAAGCATGCTCTCGAGGACAATGCACTGAACAAGGTCACCGCGCTTTTGAATTTCTATTCAGACAGGACAGATACCGGCAGGAGAGACCACAAGAACTTCACTCAGAAACTGTATTACACTTTCCTGATCCTTGCGAACAGATACGATGAGCCATATGCAACAGAATGCATGATGGATTATCTGACACACCCGAAGCTAAACAACCTGTACTATGAGAAGCTCGACAGTCTTCTCAGGATCAATGCGAGAGCATATGCCATAGGTGCAGGATCTGTCACCGATCCTAACAACCGTTACAGAAGCAACAGCTACACGACCGTGCCTGGAAACCTCATCTATCATAGGCTGAACGAGGATAATGAGAAGCTCACTCTCAAACTCAACAAGACCAGCCTGTGGGATTACATCCTGTACGAGTCCTCGATGGGAAGGGGAGACAACCTCGGAGATATGCTCAGCACATGGATAGATTATCTCACGGGTCATCTGTCATTCCACGGAAAGGTGGACGACAAGTATCCGGAGTACCTCGGTGACATGGAGGTGAAGATCCTGGATCAGTGCAAGGATCTGAAAGAGTTCGATAAGGCCGAGCTTCTGAAGATGAAGGCAGAGATCGGTGCGAAGTACTGCGAGCTTTCGATCGGTGAGTACGAGCTTCACATCTTCAAGGAGATAAGGGAGTTCATCGATGAAGCGTCTTACATGAACAACTGTCTGGAGAAGATGGACTATGCAACGAGAGTTACCGAGGGCAAGCACTGGATAGGATCGTTCAGGAAGAAGAATGACCTCGATGAGAAGTCCATCTTCACTGTGGAGATCAGTCCTCTTACAGGAATGATGACACAGATCAAGTGCAGGTTCAACCACCTTCCTGAGAGAGACCACAGGGACGAGGAGATGAAAGTCCTGAAGAAGATGCAGGACAAGATCTACAAGGCGATGATGGACGATGGGGTCATCGCCAACATCGAGGGATACGGCCCTGAGTTCGATTTCATTCTTAAGAACCAGCAGCAGTAAACCTATTCGTCAAACCTTTTCAAAACCTTTTCAGTAAATGGTGATACCATGGAGAAAGACAAGGAGTTCTACGAGAACATTATGAAAGAGTCCTGCTCTCTGCAGGGAATGTACGGAAGATTCTACCATCTGGAATATGAACAGTGGCCTGAGGATTACCAGGATCAGTTCATTGAAGAGATGGACAAAGCAGGCGTAGACAGTCTGCTGGATTATGTGATGTTCATGGAGGCTTGAATATGGGACAGTATTACACACCGGTGATCAGGTCAAGCGATGGAGATATGCAGAAGCTCTATTCGCATGACTACGATAATGGACTGAAGCTGATGGAGCATTCGTATCTTGCGAATGAGTTCGTCAATGCAGTCCTGTTCACGATGGAAGACATCTGTAAGGAGATGGACTATGTCCGGCTCTATTGGATGGGTGACTATGCAGATGATGTCATCCCTAAGGATGACAAGGAGAAGATGGCTGCATACAGATACTCCAGGAACGAGAAGAAACCGTACTACAAGTTCGTGCTCACCGAGGATGTGATGACCACGGTCGGTTGGCTGGTACAGAACCTGGACAAACATGTGGTGCTGAACATTCCTTCGTTCAGTTATGGATACTGCACGATCAATGTCCTTCCGCTGCTCACCAACTGCGGTAACGGACTAGGCGGAGGAGACTTCGAAGGTGTATTGAAGCTGGATGATGAGGTGATATCAGTGAATGATATCGGGCCATGGGCAGGCGATCGTCTGAATGTCATAGGCATTCACTCGAATACATATGACGAGGTAGAGCTGGCATGGGATTGTATAAAGAGGAATGATCCGGAAGTGAAGCATTTCTATCCGGAGATCTATGTGAAGGAGGAATTGTAAATGGGAATTGTGATCAACAATCTGTATGATATGCTGAAGATCATTGAGTCGGCGGATACATATGACAAGACATTCGACCATGGCGTATGCTATGATCTGTATGAGGATCATGACCCGATAGATGTGTGCATGATCGAGGTACAGAAGCAAATCGATATCGTGTCATTCAATAAGGCAAGCTATGGTATCACTATCATAGCCGATATCGCAGGCTTCGTCAAGAAGTACATGCATGATCTGTATGTGATGTCTCAGAGGTTCAGACATCCTATGGAGTCTGATGACCCGGAGGATGATGATGCTGTGTATACCGGTGTCACGATCATCAATGCATTGGAACCTGGATACGGTGCAGATGATGATTATCTTCTGCTTCTCAAGAAAATAAATGAGGAAGAGTATTGGAAGTGGATAAGGAAATACGGAGGAGATTGGCTTGCAGATAATGCAGAGTATGTCGAGGTCATGTGGAACGAGGTCATCACAGACGCGATCAATGAGTGGCCGGATGCTTTGCCTGTGAAGGAAGAGAAGAAGGAGGAAGACGAATGAAAGGATTGAAAGCAATCGATATTGCAACAGGAAAGGAAGTGAAGATAGGAGATACAGTCACCTCGTTCAGAGGAGAGACTGCCGTGCTCCATGATATCACGAGGGTGAATGAGTTCCATTACGGAGGCAGAAGATCAGGAAAGATCGCTGTCAAATGGAAGCCGGATGACATGTGGTCTATGGAATACTATGACAATGTATTCAACCTAAGGGTGGAATATGACAACTGAACAATGCAACAGATGCAGGTTCGCACCTACACCTGGTTCTTATTCTACATGCAGCGGAGATGATCTTCCTGTATGGTCATGCGATAAGATCGATGATCCAGAGATGCCATTCGATATGGATGAGGATACTGTGTGTCCATGTTTCAAACCTAGAGAGGAGCAGCATGTCATTGAGGATGAGGTCTGTATCTTCTGCGGCGCCGATACCTGTGTCATAGACATAGGTGTCGATGATAGGGAATGGATCGATGAGAATACCGTAGAGCTGTGGCAGAATTATCATTGTACCAAGTGCGGAAAGGACTTCGTCGGCCGTATCATTCTCAAAGTAGTCGAGAGGATACTCGGAGAGGATGATAAGATCGTATTGGAAAAAGCATGGGGCGAATGATATGTCGTTAGAAGATGATGATATGGACATCATCCTGAAGAAAGTCTATGATGTCATATACAATGAGACGAAGATCTGTTTCGAGGAGTATACGATAGAGAATATCAAAGGTACCATCTGGTCTGTCTATGATGCTATCTGCGATAACATCAGACGTGACGTACGCTTCTATGCAGATGGACTTGCTGAGAGGATACTTGAAGAGTGTAAGGAAGAGTGATATGAAGTGATTGTATGGATACGAATGAGATGAAGGAACAGATAAAGAATACAGAACTCTTGCATAATTATTACAATTGTCTGGATGATCTTCAGACGATCGGCAGTGAGGATGTAAGAGTCTGGTTGGATGAGAGCAAGGACTTCCTTCCTGATACCATCTCACATTATTGCAGGAAGTGCGAATGCGTAATGACATTCTACAGTTATGGAACAAGACATGTGGATCAGTCCACGTATGTTCTCGCTGATGTCATCAACGAGCAGCCCGTGATAATGATGAGGAAGATCTACAAGTGCAGCTGCGGACGCGAGTACGTGACTGTCACCCAGTTCTTCGAACAGGTTGGATCCGATGTAAGTTATGGCTATCATCCGATAGTGTTTGCACCGAAGAACGAATTGAAGAATGAATAATAGGAGAGTATTGGAATGAATACAAAAGAGTATGCAGAGATGAAGAAGATCGCCGTCAAGGCACAGAAGGATGAGGAGCTTACCACCGATGAAGCAGTGAGATTCATCCTTCTCTTGGAGAAATCCAAAATGAACGAGGCACTCAAGAAGTGCCAGGCTGTACTTCGTAAGGCAGCCATGGAGAAGAGGGTCACCTATTCTGACACCCTCGGGGAGATCACGGTGTACGAGCCTTTCGTCAGTGTGATCAACGAGGAGGACTTCAAGAGGGAGAAGCCTGCGGAGTATCTCAACATCATTGCCAGGAAGGCAGAGAAGCTCCACATCACCCTCGACGATCTATCGAAGGATGACAAGGAGAGGTACGTCCACTTCGAGAGAGGGACAGCCAAGGTCAAGGTGAACCTCGCATAAACATGATGGGGTTCATCCCCATCTTTAATTAACAGGAGATGAAAGTATGTCAGGTACTAAGAAGGATTTGGAAGAGCAGTGCAGATGGATCGTAGAGAAAATCGAGGCACTTGCCGATGAGAACAAGCTCTATGATATGGAGAAAGATTGTTTTGTGGACAGGGACAGTCTCGAGGATCCCAATGATTATGATGAGGGAAGGTATCAGAGCCTCTGGGATTATATCGCAGACAATCTGGGTATCAAGATAATCACCAGTCTTGACGGTTCAGAGTATTACGGGGCTGAGATCTGTGTGGCTTGGGGTGGGCCTAACATCTACATAGAGACCAGGGATTCATATGTCAGAGGATACTGGGGTGATGAGGTCAGTATTCCTCTTTCATATTATGCACGCGATGCTATCGATGAGATTATAGATGAACTGAGGTCGTGTTATTAAGGTGATAGAATGGGATATGATAACAGACATGTAACTGAACTTGAGATACTTTCGGAGCTTGCAAAGAAAGCAGAGGAAGTCCTTGGTAAGTATGTGAATGAGATTATGGATGAGAACGTGAAACAATGGTATGTTCCCGGGATCCAGTATATAGATAACGGTCGTGTCGAGTTGGTGATGTACGATCGTGATCCGATTGATTCCGGAGAGACCATTGAAGATGAAGATATCAAACCTGTCATGGGTGATAAGTTCAATGACAATATAATCGGATATCTTCACAATGAATGCGTCACCAATCTGTTAGATCCTGTTATCATTTATCTCAGGGACAACGGTGTTCCTGTAACTGGATGGGTGTATACCGATACAGAAGGGATGGAAAGCTGGTATGCATTCTGGATCGATGGGAATATTCTCGATAAAGGATTGAATGAGATCGGTGCAGCTAGGTTCGCTATGAGTTATCTGAAGGAACATGATGGTGTATTCGATCGTAAGATAATGAACAGGATCTGATAATATGGCCTGCCCATTCTGTAATAGACCTGAGGAATATTTCACAGGTGATGTTATTCTTTACAAGATCGAGTGGCCTCACGCGTATGTGAATCTCGCATGCTTCTGTGATAGATGTAATAAATCATTCTGGCAGAGACATGAGTTCAAAACGGATGATTATTACTACGAGAACGTAACAAATGAAGAACATGAAAAAGATATGAAGGAGATGAAAGAATGAGTATTGGTTTTGATAGGGACATGATAGTTTCTGCTGTTTTCAATCTTATGAATGAGGCAATACAGAAGATACCTGAACGTGAAAAGAATGAAACTTGGGGTACCGAGCAGACACGTAAGGAGTTTTACAAGTGTGTTCGCTATATATTGGTATCAATGCAAGATGAAGTAGACTGGATAATCGATGAATACGAAGATGAACTTGGATTGATTGAGGAGGATATGAGAGAATGAGTGTCTATGAAGATATATGCGAATGGATTGTTGACGATTATCTTGAAGCGATCGATGCTGGAGAGTCTCCAGATCTCATTGATATCATAGAGCAGAACCTGATAGATCTGTCTGAGTCCATATACGACCGTGAGAAAGATATCAGGTGTGAGATTGAGAAGAGGATGAAGGAGATGAAAGAATGAGAGCAGATAGAGAGACTGCAGGTCACGTGGTATATGATGCATGTGAAGCTGCTGTCAATCAGGTATTGGCAGATGAAGGGCCTTATGATTGGTCTGATGATGAGATCGATGAGGCAACATATTACATGCGTATGTTCGTGCTTGAGACACTTGTGAATATCAAATACAAATCTGAGCAACTTAAAGATGCGAATGGAAAGTTTGATGCTTTCACTGAGGATGAGATGGAGAACTACGCAATGGATGCTATCGACATGGTAAAGACATTCGGAAGAGGTGAATGATATGGGATTGATAAAGAATAGAGAGTATAAACAGGAAGCGGCGTATCACACAGATCATGGGTTCGTCCTGAGCATGGGTAACAGGAAGATGGGAAGAGTCATGTCCTTCTCTTTGCCTCCGGGACTGACATGTGCAGATGATATCCCGTGTCTGTCCACATGTTATGCAGCGAAGATGGAGAGGATCTATCCGACTGTGAAGAACAGCTGGAAGAATAACTATGACCTGCTGCAGAAGTATTGGGGAGATGTATTCGTCAATGACATCTGCGCGGCCATCAGGAAGAAGAAGCCTGAGCTGTTCAGATGGCATGTTGGCGGAGACATATTCTCCAAGGATTACCTGGACAATATGTGTCTTATTGCCAAAAAGAACAAGGACGTGAAGTTCTGGGCATTCACCAAGCAGTTCTCCGTGTTGGAGGATTACGATGATAAGATCCCGGAGAACCTCACGATAGTCCTTTCGGTCTGGCCTCCGCATGTTCCTTCGGATGAATTGAAAGAGAAATACGGATGCTGTTACTTCCAGGATGCCGAGGAGAACTACGATGTTCCGGAGGATGCATTCATCTGTGACGGCGACTGTGAGATGTGCAGGCGTTGCGTAGAGCTGCGTGCAAATGAGTCGGTGGTCATCTATAAACACTAATTATAAATAGTATCTATACCATATATAGATACTATCTAAATGGTGTTACCATGTATTACATGCCGGTAGATATGTGCAAGCTGATTGCGAACATCGTTGCATATCCATGGGATTGTCTTACCAAATATGATCCCCGTATAATGTGCAATGACCTTCGTAAGATGCTTGATGATACTGGCCCTAATCTGTTCTTCGATGTGATATCACATCCGGTGATCGTTAAGGAAGGTCTTGTGTTCAGGACTTTCCTTACGGTCATGTCAAAGGATCCCGAGCTGGTTCTCGGTGTGGTATCGCGTGCTGTTCTGAGGGATATGGTCTTCACATTGTATTTCACGGATGCATATGGCGACCAGTATTCTCTCAACAGCGTTTCATTCAGAACCGTGGGAACAGAGGGATTGAGTATAGATACCATGAACTTGGTGATATGAATGGATTTATTGGAATTGAATGATATCTATTGTAAGGACAAAGCGAGGATAAAGACTGATAAGTTTTTCAAGGATCCTGTTCGTGTGGAATATTCATTTACTCCTACAGAAGAGCACGTTATGTCTACAGAGGATGGGAGGATATCCGCTATTGTGAACAACCCATTCGATGGTATCAGAAGTGTCACACTTAACCACTCCATAAAGGAATTTGTGAAATGTATCCATGATGGTGTCCCTGTTACCGATCATCTGTTTGGATGTGATGCAGATGTATGCGTTGGTTCTCTCTTTGAACACTATGAGGATAGGGTCAGACAATATAACGACCAGGTCGCTATAGGTTGTCAATGTCACCCGGACATCACCTTCTCGAATGTGATCCCGGGGATGACCTTGATCCTGGATCGTATGAAGAATACCAACTTCGAGCTTAGCCCAGATAAGGGTTCTGATGCGATTACTGCATACTCTGTGAACGGTATCCAAGCTGATGGGAGAGCATTGTCTTTGATATACATACCCAAGGATAACAACAAGATCTATGGTTATGGCGGAACGATATACACTAACCGTGGATTGAAATCATTGGATGATGCGTTGAAGATATATCTCTTCAGTAATACATACATCGTTTCACGTTCCCCGGAGATGGAAAAGTTTCCAGAGTTCAAGACCATGAAGACATCATGTGTGATAATCTATGAGGATTCTTTAGAAAGGGTATTGAAACTTATCGATGAACAGGAGTGATCGAATGGGAATAGAAATAATAGAGAATGGATTGATATATGATGGGAAAAAAGTCTTTGTAAAAGACAAGAAGAATGGCTGCATAATCAACGTTGATGGCAAGAAGATCCGCGTTAATAATGACCAGTTCATTCTTTTGTACACATTCTTTGCTGCATTGTTTAAGGATGTATGTAGCAAAGAGGATAAGAAAAAGGAGGAGGTATACTTATGACCGAAGGAATTGTTTCATGTGAGATCTTTCAGAAGGGTGAGCTGTATGATTGTAAGGTCTATCTTGGTAAGGATATGGACGGAGGGAATTCCTATGTCTGTATCCGTGTAGATAAGATTAAAATCACTTACAATACTTCCAGGAAGCTTTTCATCATGAAGTTCTTGGTAGGCGGCAGAGTAGTTACTGAAGCTTATGTGAACAAGATATACATCTATGACATGGAGAAGGAGAACAATATCCGTTTCCCGGAGATAGATGCAGAGTGGCCGTATGAAGATATAATAATTGAAATGAAGGAGGATTGAATATGAACGTTAGTACAGAAGACATAAAGGTATTTGTCGCTAGAGTTGAGAAACTGGCTGAGATGGCATTCGGACTCGACATGTCGGATCCGTACAATGAGGATGGTATGGACTATTTCCACCATGACATCTGGCTGGTCATGGAGGATTGCTTCGGTATCAGCCCCAATGACATGAAGGCGAAGTACAAGGTCGAGAAGGTGTGAGCATGAAGAACGATGTGCAGTATGTATGTAAGGTAACCCTTACCAAGATAAAGGGGAGCAATGTCCTTGCTCCTTCTTCCATTCATCTTAAAGATGATGAGGTGAAGAAGTCTGTTTTGGATGTGATGGAACCTGGAGATGAGGTAGTCATATCCAAGATGACCTATGAGGAGTTCCTTGCTTCGCTGCCGGATAAAGAGGTGAGAGAATGAAGATCTATACTGTATGCGTATATGTGAATGAGACCGAGGTTCCAGAGGACAGGTGGGAGGACATCGACTTTGAGAGAGCCGATGCTATCGCTGCGGAAGATTTGCAGTGGGTCATCGAGCATAATCATCCGAAAGGTGCCTGTCTCTTCAGACACTATAGAAATGAGGATGATGCTATTGAACATGCGGAGGGGGCATGATGAGCAGGGAAGGAGAGGATGCATTCGATCTTGGCGCAGAGTTCTGGGAGCAGTATGAGATATTCACTGATGATGACGGAAAGAGATTCCTCAATATCGGTGTATACATCTACTGTGCCGAGAACGATATCGGATGGGAGGACGGAGTCTCCAGGGAATGGAGAGAGGTTCACGAGTATGTCTCTTTCCCTCTGGAGAAGGTGCTTGAGATCATCGATAACGAGGACACACTTTGTAATCAATCGGAGTATGACTTCAGACCCAGTGACGAGATCGAGGATCTGACACAGGAAGAAGCTAAACAAAGATTCGTGGACATGTACGATAATAACATCAAGATGAATATGAAAGAGATAAGGGCAGATACCCCTAATGGCGTCTATTTTGGAGTTGTGATCTAATGGCAAAGAAACAATGGCAAGGTGAGGAATGGCTTGTGTGCAAGTGCTGCGGGTACAAACAGTATGATGTCGGGACAGTGCTTCAGTACAAGGTGAAGTATCCCGGTATGGCTGCGCATGATATCCCTTACAAGTGCGGAGCATGTATGGATAATGAGGAGTGAGGTGATCATATGAAAGTATTGGAATTATTTGCAGGAACAAGAAGTATCGGAAAAGGATTCGAGAGAGCCGGCGTACCGCGTGAGAACATACTCTCGATCGAGCTGGATATGCAGCACAAGGATATTGATTGGTACAGAGATATCGAGACGGTGGAAGCCGAGGAGATCATCAAGGAATTCGGTGTGCCCGATGTGGTATGGGCGAGCCCACCTTGCCAGTCGTACAGTATCGCTGCCATAAGCAAGCACAGGACACGCGGAGAGGATGGCTATCTCTATCCCAAATCCGAGTTCGCCAAGTTATCCGATAATCTGCTTGAGCACACTATCGACCTCATCCGTGAACTTCAGCTGTACAATGATGATCTCATCTGGTTCATTGAGAATCCCCGCGGCGGCATGAGGAAGTCCGTACCCATCAACAGTAATCATCTGAATAAGTACAGGTACACTATCACGTATTGCCAGTACGGTGACCATAGGATGAAACCTACTGACATCTGGACTAACCACCCGAACGTTCAGTTCAAGCCCATGTGTCACAATGGCGACCCCTGTCATGACAGAGCTCCACGCGGTGCCAAGACAGGGACGCAGGGACTGGACGGAGCTGTCGAGCGTAGCAGGATACCTGACGGGTTCTGCGACCACGTAGCTGAGATATGCCTCAGTAATATGGGGGAGTGAGTATGGCCATGAAAACCTATTCCGAGGAGTTCAAGAATGCCGTCGTCCAGGAGTATATGTCCTCGGAGGATGTCACCATGTCTTATCTCGCCACCAAGTACAAGCTCAGTATCAGTACGATATCCAATTGGTTAAGGGATACCGACGGCGGAGAGAAAAGGAACAAGCATAGAGGATGGTATCCTAAGGAGACCAAGCATAAGAGGTTCGCATGCACTGATATGCTCAGCGATAAGATTCCTCTCAATGTGAAGCTCAATATGATCTATGATAAGCTGAACATTCTTGAGCGTTACATCATGCTGCTGACATCATCGATAGATCATGTGATGTTCAATATAGAGAATGATTGTGTGGATGAAGAGGATAAGGAGGAATGAATATGCACGCAACTATCTATCAGATATCTGATGTCCCTGTCGATAAAGAGAATTACATCGACGAAACATATCTTCCTGAATGGTTCTGGAATAAGATGGATTATGCCGATGTTATAGACGATAAAGATGCAGAAGAGAGATGTATATGCACCGGAGAACGTCCAGGTCTGCACTTCGATAAAGAAAAGAAACTGCTCACAGTGACTGACAAGAACGCGTACTTCAAGACCAAGTACGACGACTTCAAGAGTCATGTTGCTAAACTGACGGACTGTACGCTGGACGAGTTTGTGAAAGGAAGTTGTGACGTTAGCGTCTACCATATCCAGATGGTATACGATGATGAATACGACATCTATGTTTGTGACAGTGATGGCGTATTGGAGACGTTAGATCAATGGGTTAGATATAGTGATGGGACAGCTTACATAGGTGCTGTACTCGATTATCATTATTGACGGAGGTGAGAATATGGATGATATATTACTCTGGGTGATGCTGTATCCGATTACCTTCATGATCATCATCTTCGTGGTGTTCTATTTCATCGGGATATACAACACCAGGAAGATGTTTATGGTCGATGCTCTCGAAGAGAACGGAGGTACTATCACGTATCAGGGAGTGGAGTTCATCGTGCAGAGGCATGCACAGATAGAAGTGCATTACTCCGGGATCGTCGTGCACAATCCCAACGGAACCATGAGGGCATTCAAGACCGTCAACCCGATCTTCTCTCAGGCGCCGGTGATCACAATAGGATACAGGGGATGAACATGGATAAAGAAGCTTTGAAGATCTATTCGTTATTTTTTATAACAGTGATAGGCGTTTTTCTGATAGCTGGTGGTATAGCAACCTTGGTCACATCAGATGATGACAAGCCTGATGATACATGGTCTGACTTCGCGGATAAGTCTAACCAATATACAGACTATATGGTCGAGAAGTATAAAAAATATGATCCGTCTGTCTACTCCTTTGCTACATCCGCCCGTATCATCTATACATCGGGTGACGAGTTCACTGTGAATGTGAATAAGGAGCCCAGTGTTATCAGATGGTATCATCTGTATGCTGATGATAAAGGTATAAGGATTGAGTATCATGTTATGGATTATAGCTTTACGGACAGGGTGCCTTCCATCTATTACATACCGTATGAGTCTATCATGTCTGTCTATGTGAACAATCTGCCTACTGGATGATGATAACTTTAAAGAGGTAATATGACATAAAGAATAATATGGCTATCATATCTCCGGAGAAGAAGAAGCTGTCTCTTCTCTTCTCCACTATCTCTCTCATCACTGAAGGTATCAAGTATGTCCTCAGGCTGCTTGGCCTGATGTAAATATAATATATCATGTCGGCCTTCTGTATATCATGAAGAGTGATTTCGGAGACGATCTTCTGCCCAAGCGTGCGACTCCAGGTTCTGCCGGTTATGATTTCTATTTCCCTAAGAACCATCAGGAGTATATGCCTGTCAATGTGAAAGCGACCAATGAGTATATCTTCATCGACACCGGGATCCACCTGGAGGATGGAGACCTGCAGCCTGATGAGGTCATGATCCTCTTCCCCAAGTCCGGGATAGGAAAACGTACCGGGTTTTACTTCTCGAATACTCTTGGTGTGATAGACTCGGATTACCGTGACAGCATCAAGTGTTACTTCAACACGGAGATGGGAATCCTTGACCTGAAGAGAGGCGATGCGTTCATGCAGGGGATCATATTCAAGTTCAGTCTGCTCCCCGGTGACAAGCCTGTGCTTGAGGAAAGGACTGGAGGATTCGGATCCACTGCCGAGCCTATCGCCGAGAAGAGACGCGGCAGGAAACCTAAGGTGACTGAGGATGAGTGATGAGCTCTGGTATCCTTATCGCATCCTGATCCCCGATCAGGCTGAGCTTGAGGATACCTATCGTGATCTTCTTACCGGCGGATATAATGTCATAGCATTGATGTCGCCTGCTGATAAGATGTACTATCTCTATGTATCGAATGAGGATGAGATCGATGGGATAGCCCGTATCCTTGAGGACAATGATGTCAATCATGAGATCCAGGAATGGGACATGGAGCCGGAATGAGCGAACGTTCCCTGTATGATATATGGTGGGGTGCTTACCGGCGTTGTCACGATCCCCGCAGGAAGGACTATGCCAAGTATGGCGGCCGCGGTATATCCATGTGCAAGGAGTGGCGGGAGTCCTTCGAGGTCTTCGAACAATGGGCTCTGTCCAACGGATACAGGGATGGAATGACCCTTGACAGGGTGTGCAATAACCGCGGATATTCCCCTGGTAACTGCCGGTGGATTACCAGGAGACAGCAGTCCTATAACCGTAGGACGAACAGATATATCACGATAGACGGAAGGACACAGACGCTTGAGCAATGGGCAGCTGAGAAAGGTATCGGGCCAGATGTCATCAAGCACAGGGAGGAGAGAGGATGGACGATAGAGGAAGCAATTTTGACCCCGAAGAATTCAAGAAGAAAGGCGGGAAGGTAATTCCGTATAAATGTTTCAAGACTCTGTATTTGTCCAATGCGTTGACCAAATGCGTTGGTAACCTGAAGAGGAAGGCTACGGATGTCGAAGACATATTAATCCTTAAGAAATTCTTTACGAACACCATATACAGAATCGACGATATCCTTGATCTTCAACGCATATTCTATAGATACGGTATCAGCAGTAAAGGCCTCAGCAATGTCTTCACGAAGGATCTCAGTGATATTCTTTCGTATAATAGGAGGGGGATTATATACACTTTCGAATGTCTTGATGATGATGAGGTCGTCATAGCCCGTATGTATATGCCCATGCGTAACAGGAAGATCCGCGATGGTGATAAACTGATCGCTGTCGGGAGACTGTATGGACACGATGCATTCTGGGGATCTATCGCTCTCCAGTAATCCGCAGTGTGGGCAACGGGGGGCGGTTGTCGCCGGGCCTCCAAAATCGCGCGGAAATTTTTTTTTCAAAATAATTTTTTCAGAAATTATTTTCAAAATAATTAATAGGTTAGGGCCCCGAAGGGCCTAAGAGATTTACTGCTCGAGCACCAGGAGCACAAGCTCAACATTACCAGTGCTGACTTCCGCCGCATTGGTCGAACAGAGCTTAAGCTTCTGAGTCTTGGGGTCGAAAGTATACGCCACGACCTTCTCGGACTGTACCCCCAGAACCTCCTTGATGGGGGTGACCCTGGGGTTAGAGATGTCTCTCAGCACGACGCCCCCCTGACTAGCAGTATATGCCAGATTCATGGGGATTCTCCTGAACTTGAACCAACCCGCAAAATTGAGGAGCTCAGGCACCCCTTCTCCCGCACTCAGAGTGATAGTGAGTGCGACGGTCTTGGTCGTAGTCCCATCAGAGATCGATACGTTCACTGCTTGAGTAGTGGGTGCAACGATGGCGCTGGCTGCGGTAATTGTGACCTCAGCCGCAAACTCATCACTGCCCTCTGCCAGCTCATATCCAGTGACGGTCACGCTCTTTCCCTTTGCGGAATACGCAACAGGAATGGAGGTGGCGTTCGTGGCAACAGTTCCGGTGTACTCCGCTCCATCAACGGACACAGTGAGTTTTCCGATAGTAACTGCCATCTTTATTCCTCCTAAAGGTTAGAGGGCCCGAAGGCCCTCAGGATCAGGCGGATGCTCCCACATTCTTCAGGCGTCCGGAGCTGATGAACTTGTCAGCCCTGAGCTCTGCCCTCATGTGGGTGATGGTGTGCTCCTTGAGGTCCCTGGTGATTGCAGGGTTCTCGATGGTCCACACCTCAACAGGCGAGGTCATGCACATCCAGACATGCTTGAGGTCCAGAAGGAATGCGTCACCGTAGACTGCAGTGTCAACAGTCTTTCCAGTGTAGTTGTAGGTGAGGTTTCCGGACATCATGATCGGGAGGTTCATGTAGGAGCTGAGTGCCATACCGACATCGCGTCCCTCGTTGGTCTTCATTCCGCCGATGGACATGGTCGTGTACATGGAGTCAACATAGATGTTGTTGGCCTTGCACAGCTGGTTGAGCTTGTTCCACATGAGCGGAGACATGACCCACAGCTTGTCAGTGTAGTCACCCTCCCAGTTGGTCAGGCAGTTCATGTACAGATTGTCGAACATTCCGAGAGAAGGCACAGAGCCCTCTGCGTCCTCGACCTGTGCGTCGTAGTTGTTCCTGACATGGGTGTTGGTTCCGGTCCAAACTCCATTGGAATCGATATCATTATCCGCGAATCCGAGCTTCCTTCCCTGTCCGCTGTTCATCTGACCCTGGTATCCTCCGGCCATGTCTCCCTCAAGACCTCCCCAGGGGAGGTAGTTGTTGAGGTTGTCTCCGGATGCGACCTCAGTACCGCTCGCAAAGATCCTTGCGAGTCCGTTGAGCGAGGTCTCCTGACCCTGATACATGGGCTGGGTCCTCTTGTCCGCCCTGTTCGCGAAGGCGATGGGCCTGAGGATGGTCTTGTCGGTGAGATCTGCGTAGTTCTTTCCAATCAGGTCGATGTACTGCTTGTAGGAAGCGGTATCATCCTTACCCTCAAGGGCCTTCAGTCCGAGACCGTAGTCGTAGGGCAGAGGGAGCTCCTTGTAGGGGACCCTGATCATGTCGTAGTCCGTCTTCACAGAGTTGGGAATCTGTCCATCGGGCACGGTGGCTGCACCGAGTCCCATGAAGGTTCCGTCGGGGTATGCAGTGCTGTCAAATACCCTGGAATTGTTGGGTCCCATGAGGAACTCCTCTGCGAGTCCGTATGACGCATACTCGGTAACGAGCCTCATTCCCTCCCAGTCGTATGCCCTCTTGGAAAGGCACGAGGAGACCGCTTTAGATGTGAACATCGCTGCGGTAACATCCATTCCGAACTTGGGGTTGAAGAAACCTCCGGAGTATCCGGTGTTATTGAGACCGCCGTCAAAGACGGGGGCGCCTGCAGACCTAGCGAAAGAGCCGTAGAAGGCACCGTAGCCGCCGTCGTAGAAATCATTGATCAGCTGACTGCAACCCTCAGAGGTCGGCTCATAAGTGGTAGTGATCTTTCCATCACTCCTTCTCTGAAACTGTCCTGTTCCTGCCATAGTTGTACACCTTGACTTGACTTTTTATCTATATAGGGATTTAAAAAGGTAAGGGCGGGAAACCGCCCTAATTGGGGTCAGCGGCCCTCCTGACGCTTGGCCATCGCAGAGTCGATGTCGGCCGTGAAGCCGGGGGAAGAGAGTGCCTTCCTTATCTCCTCTGTGTTGTCCAGCCCCGCGCTTGCACGGTAAGGGGAGTCCTGGTGAAGCACCGGGACCCCCCCCTCCGACTTGCATATCGCGAAGGACTCGTTGAGCGATTCTATGTGATGTCCGCGAGCGATCATGGCTTCTTAGGAGCCTTGATTGCGTCAATCATATTGCCGTACTCCGTGCTCCTATCCTCCTTAGTCGTTGCATTGTCCAGATTCGTCGTATCATACCCGGCAAGAGCTGCTGCTCTATCTGCGTTCGTAAGCGCGGATGTCAGCTTGTATTTCTTACCCTTGTACGCGTTGCCGTAGTTGTGGGTTATCATCGAAGCGTCACCCCCAATCGCCTTTGAAGCCCTTGTTCTGGGATCTATGCTTGCGCCGGTCATGATGTTGCTTGCAGCCGAAGTGATATCCTCAGCATCATTGAGCAACTCCTCAACTGTCTTTTGCGAGGTATCATATCCCTTCATTACATTGGCCTTATACCATTTATCAAGCATATCACTGAATTCGGGGACGAAACCATAGGGTTTATTGCCCCCGCCTGTGATCAGTCCGCGGATCGGACTGGTGGCGAGGACCACATCCTGGTATCCCGCGCCATCCGCTCCAAAGATATCAGCCATTTGCGCACTGAGTGCGGCATTGTTCTTGAATGATCCCATGAAGTTCTCCTTAGCCTTATCGATCGCATCGAAATCGAGCTTGTCTGCGGAGGCTGCCTTCTCCCAAGCGGCAAGTGTGGTATCCATCTTGGATCCCGCAAAGTTAGGGATTGCCCCCTGCAGATGGTTCCTCAGATACGGAAGACCTGTCTTATTCATAGCGTAGAAGTCATCACCTAACTTGAATGCAGGCGAATAGTATGAGGAGAAGGTACCGGTGAATATATCCTTTGGCATATTCAGCGACTCACCCTCCGTATACTCCGGAATATATTGGTCCGCCATTATCTTCTGAGGATCATAGGTCTTCCTACCGATCTTGAATGCCTGCGTGGTGGGATCCATAAGGAACTTCTTCGCCTTGACTAACTGTCTCGCAAACTCATGCTGAAGGTAGGGGTTTGCATCTCCATACATATTGCCCGTGGATGCCATCTGGAGAGTCGATGGGATGTTGATACCGGTCTTCTCTGACAGTGCCCCCGCAATAAGACGCAGCTTTTCATCTCTCTGAATCTCGTTGAAAAGGTCATCCAGCTTATCTCCGTAAGGCATCCAGTCTATCATCCTGGCGGTCGGTTCATATTTTATGAGCTTGTCATACGCATCCAATGCACTATCAAACCCAGCGTCACCGGGGTTGACACCTATCCGTCTTGCAAAGAGCAGAGGTGCTACATTCCTTAAGATGGTCTCTGAATCGGTTATTGGGTTCGCTCTGGTACCTAACACGCCAGCGGAATCCAGCGTTGCATCATCAAGACCGTATGCCTTCAGGAAATTTCTGATATCGTCTCTTGACGCATAGCTCCCCTTATCCATATCATACAGGTCTGCAAGCCGTGCAAGAATCTGCCACTGTTCCATCTCCTCTCCTCTCTTAGCTGCCTCATTCTGATATGCAAAGAAGTGAGGGATTATGCCCTTGAGGTTATTGACTCTCGTTTGAGTTGCATCATCTGCTACACCCTTAGCCGCCATCCTGTCCTTATCTGCTGATGCCCTTTGCTTGATCTTCTCCTTTTCGACATCGCCCAGAGACAGGACTCTCTCAAAAGGCTCGGTATCGATCGGCTCATAGATCTTGCCTATGTCTATGCCGAATGACTTGAAGAGCGGCTCAGTATACTGTGCGCCTACATTATTGTCGCAATATTTGACAATCTCATCGATAACAGGCTCATATGACTTCTCGATAGAGGTAGCGCCACGCTTCTGAAGGGCCCACATCGTCGAAAGGACGTCTCCTACACGCATGTTCTTGACCGCATCGAAGGACCCGATCGACTTCTGGATGGTCTGGAACTGATCCCTCGCCATCTCGGTAGCAGACTTGGAAATCTTGTACCTCTTTCCATCGATTCCGGACTGGGTTCTCATCCTCTCATTCATAAGGTCATCGATGGACTTCTTGATGGGGTTGTCGCAGACCTTGAAGGACTCGGTGTCGATGTCCTTGTCCTCCGTGAGACCTTTCTCCTTATTATCCGTGATGATATCATCCATCTTTGCCCCGAGGAACAGATTAATCTGGATGTCAGGTTTCATCTCTTCCTCTGCACTGGCAGAGACGGGGACGGTGGGGTCGTTTGCACCTGGTTCCTCTGCGGCGGCCCCTTCTCCCTCCGCAAAGTTCTCATTTGCATCGCCTTTGTCACATTTCTCAATCTCGGTGGCCTCGGACCTTGTCAGAGCGTCAAGAAGCACCTCTGGAGATACCTCCTCTTCGCCGACTGCGTCCATATCTCCCTCCGTTGCGAGCAGTTCATCTGCAAGAGGGTCACCCTCTCCCTCTCCTGCAAGTGCCTCGACAATTGCTTCCGGAGGGATTTCCTCATCTGGAACAGGAGCGGCGGCATCTTCTACAGGGTAGTTCTCCTCCACATACTCCTTTATGATGTCTGCAAGCTTCATGATTGCTTTAGGATCGCCTACCTGCACAAGTGCATCCTGAAGTGCCGCCAGCGTCTCATCTCCTCCGCCCGCGACATTCTCATCCGCGAACAGTCCAGGCATAGGAGGTGCCGCGGGAGGCATAGCGGCTGGCGCTTCGGGCATCGGGGGCATCGGAGGTTCGGCTCCCATACCCTCATCCATCGGTGCTCCCTCCGGTCCAGGTGGTACGCCCTCACCCTCCATTGGAGGCATCCCTCCATCCATCGGGGGTGCTCCTCCTGCCTCAGGAGGCATTCCAGGGGGCATTCCTCCGTCCATCGGAGGCGCCGCACCTCCTGCCCCACCCTCGATCTTCTGTGTAAGCCTTGCCGTATCGGCCTTGACAGAGTTGATCTCTGCCAAAATAGCTTGGAGCATTCCTACAGCAGACGCATCGCCGATATTGGCACCGTCTGCCTTGGAGAACTGCTCCCACGCAGTATCTTCGTTGGTCATGGTAATTACCAAACCGATTATTATCTTATGAATATAAAAAGGGAAAGCAGTTTAGGGGTCAGTTCTTAAGGAAACGATATGCTCCGTCACCCGAATCCTCAATCAACCTATTATAATACAGATTGGTGAAAAGCGGCCTTGGAACGGCTTGAGTCAGGGACCCATCGTCCTTACAGAACCCGTTGGTATGACAGAACTTGAACACCTTCTCAAGATATTGGGGGCGCCTGCATATCCTTGCCGTACCGGTGTCTGCATCATAATCCGCACACAGACCATTCTCTACCATCTTACTATGATTACGCTGGAAGGACTCGGTGGACATAGGGACGTGGACCCCATCCGCACGGGCGTGGCAATCCGTGTATCCTATCGCTTCCAAGGACTTCTTCAGAGAAAGGTACGGGCATGTCGTGATATCTCTATGAATCTGGTAGGAATCTATACCCAGATTGAGAACAGACTCGGACTTGGTGATGGATGCCTTGTCGTTGTACCACTGCATGGTACAATAAGGGTTCATAGGATTGCTGCAGATCGAGATCTCCATCAATTGTGCCACATCCCTGCGGGTATAGCATCCGCGCTCATCACACTGGTACTTCCCAGGTGCGGCCTCTCCTGCAATAGAGAGGTTGTTCATCCCGTTGACGAAGTTCTTACGCATGTTGTCATAAACAAGGTCTCCGCCGAAGAGGTTACCATATGCCATGATAGCATCCACTCCGTCATCATTCTTAGCAGGCTTCCAGTCCCAGATGACCCCTACATTGTAGTTGTGATGGTCATTCTGCACATTTCCGCCGTAATCTATGAATGAATCCATGTGCTCCTTGACAGTGTCCAGATCGATGATGTCCTTCGCCTTGTCTATCGAGTCGGCAGAGGCGATTATCTCAAAGCTGAAGGATGATGGGAGCTCACGGCATGCCCTCCACGCCTCTTTCTTAGCCTCCTTCGCCTCATCCTCGGTCTTAGGGTCTACTTTATTGTATGCGTCCATCCAGACCTTGCAGTCCTCCTCATTTAGGGACGCCAAAACCTGCGTAGGTAACTCAAAGATGGAATTATACATCCTCCAACCTCCTATAGCGATTCTTCGACCATGTCTTGGTGACCTCTATGCACGGCACCATACTCATGATGTTTATCAGGTCCTTCATTGAAAAATCATTGCCCATAGTATCAATCTCATCAAGCGTGATACTGTGGTCTGTAGGCACGGCATTGATCAGGGTATTTATCGAAGTCTGCGGACAATTGTAATACTGGGACAATAGCCGGATAGTGCACATCTGGGCCTCTGCGGCATCACAGTCCAGTTTGAAATAGGCCATACGCTCCTCCGCATCCGCATCCTTCACCACGTGGGGATAACGGAGTTTGGTGATACGCGTCAGAAGCTGTCTCCTGCTAAGACCCAGTTCTCTGCACATATCTATCGAGGAGACATACTCCCCGCGGTCATCCATAAGATACTTCCATATCTGAATGTCTATACGCTTCATGCCTTATACTCCCTGACCTCGATAATGTCCTTTGCTTTCCCCCTATAGAGGGGTTGAATCTTCTTATCCGCGAGGATATTCTGTACGTATTCCCTCACGACCTCGTTTGCCAGCTCCCTGGTCACTTCCTCCCAGTCTAAGCCGATGCCCGCCTTGGAATCGATCACGATGTTGATCTTCTCGTCAGTCAGCGAGGTCTCGCAGGCGTCATTGAAGTCCCACCCTGTGCGATACCGCAGATTGTGCTCATTTCCATCCAATCTGTCCTGATTCAGCTTCACTTCTGCCCTATTGGATCCGTTTGCGATTATCGCTTTCTCGATCTTTGACATATTGGTGATCTTCAGCTCAAATCCGGACTCGTCGGTCATGCCGCCATCTCCCTCATGGAGTCCTCGACCTCATCCTTGGATGCGTCCACGTCTGGGTCATCCCTTCTGGCAGTTCCTTTCTCGGGCGGACCTTCTGACCCGTCCCCGGGCATCCTTCCCATCGCCTCGGCCTGCTGCTGCATCATCATCTGCTGCATCTGCATCCTGCGGTCGACCTGCTGGACGGGCTCTCTGGAGTAGTAGAACTCTCCGTCCACATACTCCGCTTCATAACCGCCCTGGATCATCTTCAGCATCTCATCGATCTTGTCCATCCTCTTCTTGGCATCGGCCATCGCCTTGGTAGGCCTGTCAAGACGGAGATCCCAGTCAGTGATCTTCCCGGCCCACCATGACACGATCCAGTCACATGCCCTGTCGATACAGGACATGGGGTGCATCAGATAACGGTCATAGACCGTGATCTGCTGACTCTCGTTGTTCATACCGCCCGAGGCCTCGACATCGCCTGCGAACAGGTTGGGTACTCCGATGTGCGCACAGAGCCTGTTACGGATATCGTCCTTGGATGCGAGCATATCCGATGTAGCATCGGACATCAGGTCGAGTACCTGGGCGCGCATCTCTGCAACCCCTTGCAGTTGCGGAGGTGTGCATACAATCGGGATAGAATTGTCATTGGTCGCAAGGGTGTCCGTGATACCTCTTGCCACCTCAATGGCGTCCTCATCATTGAATCCGGGAAGGATGACGATCTTACGGACATATCCGAACTTCCTCTTCTTCAGTTCCGACTTCTCGATGAAGTGCCAAGCCTGCAGGTCATCCTCTATGTCATACCATATCGGCATACCGTAGGTGAGTGCGGGTCTGAACCAATGGTCCTGATAGATCTCATGCTGCATGTAATACCAGGACTGCCCGCTTGCACCGAGATTGTCTCCGACCTTATACGCTGCAGGGTATATCTCGATACCCTTCTCGGTCAGCTGGTTGATCTTGTCGATGTCGTCTGAAATGCTATACGGCGTATGCCTGTCTGCCAGAATGAATCCGTATTCACGACCGGGCGTACCCGAATCATCAAAGAGCTGCTGGACCTTGATGGGATCCAGGGAGATGAACTCGACAGGGAACACCTCTTCCTCCTTCTTCCCCTCACCCAGGTCGATGGTGTGTATCTTTCCTGTCAACGGGTCGAAGATATCCCTCGCGATACAGAGCAGATACCCCTGATTGCAGAGATATTGCATCTCTGCATATGACCTTATGACCTCTTTCAGTGTCTGTCCGCTGTCATTCGCTTCATCAAGGAAGGATTTGCCATTCGGTCTCTTAAAATACTCCAGCTGGCTCTTATCCGGACGCCTTAACTCGGTCGACCCGCACTCTGGACATACACTTGTCATTGTACGCGTCTCATACCCGCATTTCGTGCATTTCTTAGCAAATTTCGGCTCGAATTTGAGGTCATAACGCAAAAGCTCAGTGACTGAACGGGAGATAAGTGTAGAAAGTATCGATACTTCCTGACGATACTGGTACATTCTTGCATACATGAACCACCAGTTATTCGTCTTGGTCACGCGGAAGTTTATATCGGTCGGTCTCTCCGTATTTCCTACCGCAAATCTGGAGGCGTGCGTCTGCGCATCCGCAGGGGGAATTTCCTCGGGATATGAATCGTAATATGTCCGCATAAGCGGGTCTAAACCTTTAGGAGTGGCTGAAAATACCTTTGCGGTTGTCTGAATCGGCCTCCCGATGAGGGGTGGAAGCGTTACTGATGGCATGTGATCACCGTTTATATAGTCCTGACTTTTTTTATATTTACTCATGGGTCGCAAATACCCTGCGACACCTGTACTCTGATGATACGCTTGTATCGATTGCTGCTACAAGCCTTCCTTTAGGTATCTCATCCATACCTTTAGCGACCGCGACACGGCCTTTGCCCGCCCTGAGGAACCGGTCCGTACCATAATGCAACGCATCCATCAGGTGGTCGTGCTCCTTCTCGGGCTTCCCTGTGAACTGTCCATCCTTATCGATTTCCCAGGAATATGAGGAGAATTCCATTATGTGATACTGGCACTTTGGATGAACGTGGATATTGTAGGTCTGGATCCTCTGAATCGCATTCACAACCGAGTCCTTTCCCTTTAGGGCCGCCTCGAGATTGGGCAGCGCATACCTCTTGTAATTGCCGCCCTCATTCACGATCAATCCGTTCCTCAACTCGTAGATGGACTTGGGCTCTGCACAATCCGCAACGATACGGTCGAAGGCATACCCCATCTCCGTGATCTTCTTTGCTATATCTGCGTTGGTCATGCCCTTCTGATACATCTCATCTATGATCCACATCTCATGGTTCTTCACATCCACATATGCAACGGATAACGCATTATATGAGACGGAATACCCGAAATCCAGTCCCACTGCCTTCGCAATCCCCGGGCGATGAGCAATCTCTTCTGGATTGAAACTCTCTACCGTCCAATTCTCATAGATTTGACCCTGCGATGACCCCCATTCTCCATGTACGATGACCTCTGCCGCCTTGGGGTTGTATATCTCCAGATTGCGGTAATATTTTTTATCGTCATCCGTAAAAGCAGGGTTATCCAGATATGTCGTCGTAAACGCCAGCGTATCCTCCCTTTCCTGATCGAAGAACTGCTCCTTCAGCCAATGGAACTTATGCCAGGGGTTGAAAGAGAAGAAGAACTTCTTCTTCAGCCCGGTTTCAGGGGGAATTGCACGGATGGATGCCTGTACTTTGGTGATTGCGCCGAAATCGGTGATCTCAAAGGCCTCCTCGAACCACACCCAACAGAAATAACAGTTGGGAGGCGCACGCAAGGACGCCAATTTCAACGGATCATCCAATCCTCTGAATATAATAGTCTGCCCGGTCGGTTTATATGTGAACTGCATGGGCTGCATGGTGCAGTTCCACTTATCCAGCACCTCCAGGTCATATAACGCGTTCTTGATGTCCTGATAACATGACCCAGATATGGTATCGAAGATCTTCCTTATGACCACCGCAGAGGAGTGGGGTTGTTGCATGATATGCACAACAAGCCATAATGCCACAAAATAGGATTTCCCGCTACCCTTCGATCCTTTGATGACAACATTCTCTTTATTCGTGTACCAAGGAAGAAGATATGCGTGTGATAGGGCAACCTTTGGGTCAAATATCTTCTTTCCGTCCTTGGTCACCACGAATTTAATTGCCATCTGTATCCTCACTCGGAAGAACCTCAAATTCCACATCGACTACGGAATCCTCTTCCTTGGCATCATCTATCGCAATCGCGACCTCTGATGCGAGAGCCTGTTTTATGTCCTCGGGGAGGTCATCCATATTCGAATAGAACGTGGGAAGGTCCACCGTGATCTTCTGTTCTCTGACCGGCTCCATTCCGCCCATTTTGACCAACCATTCTGCGGACTTTACGTCTCCCCCGAGTGCCTGGTTTGCCATCCTGACTGCAATACCCGTCTGCACATCCAGATTCTTATCTCTGAGGGACATCATTGACATACGCCCATCAAGCTTAACAGGCACACCCTCGCCTATGGGGGAATTCATGACGATCGTGACTATCTCCTTCAGCGTATTCTCTCTTCTGACTTCCGGATCCTTTGAACTTGCAGCATCTGGCACATACATGGAATCACCTCTTCAGAACGCCATCCTCAACCATTCTTCCAAGCGGCGTGGTCTCCCCGCACCTCTTACAGTACATAGGCAGTGTAGCAAGTGTTGTCATGAATGTGGTATGGCAATGAGGGCATGTCCAGCCCTGCGAATCCTCATCCACACAATCCGAACCGTTATGCCCAACGCCATATGTGTTGTAATAAAGAACAGGCAGAGAGTTCATCTCGGCGAGCGAGAACTCAAAATATGTGCCATCCACATTGCGTCTGGCCCTTTGTCTTTCACGCCACTCTTCCTCTACATCATTCTTCTCCATCCTGCGGATGAGAGCCGATTCCCTGAACATTCTGCCCATACGCGCCTTGTTCACAGCCTCGGCATCCACCGATCTGAGAAGCATCTGCGGCTCAATGATACGTGCATTGGTGAAGAGGTCACGCTTAACGGCCTTATCCAGGTCCTGCCTGAAGGAATCACGGTAATAGTTTCTTCCCATACCCCTATATAAAGGATATGGGATTAAAATGTTTAGGCTTGCCTATCCTCTATTTTCTTATCGATATCCCACTCACTCTCATCGAAATCAGCAGATCTGTAGAAATAACCTACACGCTCCCTTAATGTACGCTTTGGACCCATTACCTCTGCATCCTTACGTTTTTGCCGCCTGACATGCTGCGACAAGAGGGTCTTTGGTAGACCTGTTGCCTCATCTATCACGGGCTCTCCTGTTTTATCATCCAATAACGGTACACGAATGACGGGCCAACCGTATTTATTCGGTACAACAGGTAATGTAGACGTGTCTATATCATGCGTTATTGGTGACCCTGTGGTTTCATCCAGGGTCGGTTTTCCTGTGGTTTCGTCCAAAATCGGGATGCGTATCTGATGGTTGGGCACCCCTACCCCTCCGCTCGCCTCATACATCTCGGCAAGCTTGGCTGCATACTCCTCTATGTCTTCCATAGAAGATTGTTCATCAATTCTCATCCCAGGAATTATGGGCAATCCCTTTGCTCTTCCATTATTGATTATCAATTTTACTGCATCCGCTATCTGTTTTTTGTTTAACCATGAGAGATCATAATCTCCGGAGGTTTCCTTCATGTTAAGCGTGGGCATGCTCATCAGAACATCAGGCGTAGACTCCATCCTCACCTCTCCAGCATCATCACGAATGGGATTGCCCTCCTCATCTACCATGGGCTTGAAGGTAGTCATCGAGTCTGATAATCCTTGCTTCCTTGCAATCATATCTGCAAGCTTGGTTGCGACAGCATCTATCTCCTCCTGCGTGGAGCTGGGGTTTAATCCAAATAGTACATCCTCACGAGTATCTCCTGCTCTAGGAGTGATTGCCTGCTCCTCTATAGGCTTACCCTCATTCCTCTTTGCATTCTTTTCACTAAGCTTTCTCCGCTTCGTATATCTCATTGTTCTTCTGCTGTTATCCGCCTTAAATTCAGGGCTGGATATGATTCTTGATAGGATGTGTGCAATCTGATCCTTATCCAATCTAGTTATATCATACTTATCTATCCCTTTCCCTCCTTCATTGGTAGGTAATGGGATAAGCCCACTGCCATCCGGGAAGAACGCATCTGCAATAGCAGTTGCCTCAGCCGCTTTTGCACCCTCCTCCGATACTTTTTTACGACGGAGATATGCATCCGTGCTGGTATTGATTCTCCAATCATTGAGTAGGTCTGCAAGCTTATCAATGGTCAACCCTTCATCAAATAATGCAAGTTTATCCGCTCTTCTCTTATCCTTGAGCGGCTTATCGACTGCTTTCTGAGAAAATCCTTCTTTTTCACCGGCAAGAGGCACATGCAGAGGAGGTATTTTCACATCGAAATTTGTATCAAGACTGTCAATATCCACTGGGCCCCAGCCTTTCATCTTTTTCTTATTGTGTAGGCGAACCATCTCCATTGCTCTGCCCATGGCTGAAAATTCTCTCCACTTACGGGAGTCTGTACCGAACTCATTACGAAGCTTCTCATAGAATTCCGGAAGCTTACCCTGCTTCTGCGCATCTATCGACTCGTAATACAGGCCAATATAGTTCTTAAGGAGGTCTCCTGCATTTGCAATCATGTCTCCTTGGTCTTCCCCATTGTTTGCCCACTCTTTCGGTAAGGCCTTCCAATCATACGCATAATGGGCTCTGTCCTCTGCCGCCTTCTCGTCTCTCTCCCACTGCGCCTCTTCCTGTGCCACTCTATCCGAAAGAGATAACCTGTCTTTCTCCGGTATAGGCATACCTAGGACATTTCTTGCGAAATTGAGCTCCTTATCATCAACAGGCCTATAATAAGGGAACTGAGAATAGATGATATCCTCTGCATTGGATCCAAGAGTGCCCAACAGATCATCTGTCGCATCATCGGTATAGAGGTCCTCATCCATCAGGTTATATGGCTCGAGTGCTAGCCTATCCTCACCTGAATTGTATCTTAGCCACTTGCTTCCTATCTCCCTGTTTAATTCAGGCCATTTCCGAAGATACCTATCCACCAACAGCTTAGTATCATCATCCATGTCCGCATTTGCCCCGTTTTCAGCACCCCTCATCAGCTTATCCTTTGCAAGGGCCAATATCAGGTTCTTACGAACATTCTCGGGATCGAAATCTGCAAGGAGGTTGTTATATCTCTCTTTTTCAACGAGATAATGGTCATTCTCCTCCCTGTTCTCATTATCCGTATCCATCTTTTTATCAATCACATCACTCTTTTCGGTAACATTGTCCTCATCTACCTCTGAATTATTCTGATCAAGAGATACTGCAGAGTCCCCATATGTCAATTTGGGCTCATATTTCTTATTATCCCCCTTTAAATCATCAATCTCATCCTCTAAATCCTTAATCTGACGCGAATAGTCCATAAAGTCTTCTTGATCCACGTCCCTACGATTACGTAGATATTTCAATTCGCTTATCTTTCTCTTCTTTTCAGCGATAGCCGCCTCATTTGCAAGAATCTTCTCTGTATACTGTATGTTGTTTGCATAGGTCTGGGGACGTGTCATCGAGCTCTCGTCCCCATCCAAAAATCTGAAGATATCATACTTATTTGTCTTTAGATCATCAACTGTCTTGTCTTCAAAGTTCTTTAACCCGATTTCACGGTATGAGTCGTCTCCCAGGTACCTCTCAACAAAATCCTTCATCTGCTGGGCCCTGCTTTTCTGCATCTCTCTTGGCTTCCCAAGCAGTATTGGATTCGAACCGTCAGAGGCCAGGGTTTGCGCAAAGCTCCTCGCAAGAGCCTCCATTTTATCAATGTTGACCCCTGTTGAGTCGAGATCCCCATCCCTCATTGCTGTGATTATATCATCAAATTTTGCCAAAAGCGCTGCATTGGCCATGTTTTTCTTTATGCTATCCTCGGTTGCATCCATCTTTTTTGAACCGCGATACCTTTGGAAAACGTCGAGCAAATACTCCGGAGGGTATTCTGATAGGAGATGGCCCTCTCTGAGGAAGCCCATCGTCCTCAATAAGTCAGCATCCGCATCGGTTATTGTCTCGGTGTCCTTCAAACGTTTCAGCATGTCCTGGACATCATCGTTCATCCAGCTCCACTGGCCTTTTTTCCTGTCTATCGCATTGATGTCTTCCGTATCCCACTCCGAAAAATTCTCTTTATTATACTTCTTCCCCCAGATATCCTTAATCACCTCTTCTCCATTCTCATCAACATCCTTTATGTGATACCTTGCATTATCTGTGGGGGCGCGATGAATCGCATAGAGCATCATATCCCACAAAGAAGGGGTCCTTCCTGCATACTTCTTGTTAACAGTGTTGTACCCACTTACGATATCATCTAACTCTCCAGTCAAACTATTCACAAGGTTCCTCAGATACAGTCCTTTTTGCGACTTGGGGAGATTTTCAACATCCTCTTCTGATGCCAATCCGTATTTCCTTGCTAAATCGGCACGCGGCATGAAGTAGTCCACAATCGAATTATCATCGCCTTTATCCAATTGAAGGATCTTCATATACATCTTTGCGGCTTCACTTGAGCCTAATATCTGGGATAGGATTACCTCTGGGGACAGGGAAAGTCCTGTCTTCTTCAAAAATGCGTTGTCCTTATCATCAATGGCAAGCGCACCCGCACCCATACTTTGCTCAATAGCGTCTGCAATACGACTGAGCCTGTTTCCATATGCCGAAAGAATAGGCGAATTTCCCTGCTCTCCCTTCGCGGTATAATATGCTGCTTTATCCCTTATCGCGTTCAGATATGCATTGTTCTGTATCGACAGGATCTTCTCGGCCTCTTCTGGGGGCAATCCTCCTACCCCAGACGCGCCCTGGGCACCGCCAATAGGGGTGACCAGCCTTCTTATCTTATTGTAATTGGATGCTGCACGTCCCAGGTCTTTTACAGACACAGGGGCAGTTCCCTCGGACCCCATCAGATCTGAGGTGACGAGTCTTTTTATCGATGTACCCAGACTCAAGTCCCCCATCGAACCTGTGAGTGCAGCCGTAAGAACGGCCTCAAGGTCCGTCGGGTTGGTAATGGTCTCCATCGCCGAGGTTACCGGTGCATATTTGAACAGGGTCTCTATCGCCCGTTGCTCCTTACGGTTTTTCTCGGCCTCCCCTTTTGCAAATGCCTTCTTCCCTGCTTTTGTGTGCAATTTCAATTTTTTTAAGAATCTTTCCGCAGAGATGTTGCCCTTCATTGCTTCATTCTGCATCTGCATGATCAATAATGCACGGGTCAATGGCACACGGAATTGCTTTGCCCTCTCTGCAGGATCATAACCATGCGCCTTCATTGCAGCATTGAACCAATTTGTAAAGATCTGCCTTCCATCCGCATTGTATGTATATTTCGGTGCCTCCCCCTCTTTGGTCGTCTCATATGGCACCCTGTATTGGATATTTCCTTCTGGGTCTTTCACTTCTGTGGCCAACTGCAACGCAGCTGGGTATTCGGGGAGAAGGCTCCAATCCGCACCCTTCACCTCTGCATTATCCGCCAAGCCCATTGCGGCAAGCAATGCAAGTGAAAAGGACCTCTGATACCCCTCCGAATAATTGGCTCCGTCCTCATACTTTTGAAGATTCTTCACTACATTTGGGATATAAGGAAGGGGTACACCATATGACCTGGAATTCACACCGGGACCGCGGGGATCATAACTCGATCCGATCCCCGTATTGCTCGGACCCCATCCCGCATCAAAGTCAGTCCTTCTCACTTCCGGAACAATCGCAGAATCCCTCTCGTTGAGCAGGTCATCCATCCCTACCTGATCCATATACCTGTTCAATGTGGAATAGTTAGACCTTCCGCCCAGGCCCAGATTGATGCCTTCCCCCGAATCGGGATCATAGCCTTCCCCGACCAGCTCCGGGAAAGTGTCCTCCTCACCTTCCTCCGGATCTGCATCATAATCTACAAAAGACAGTCTTCCTACAGGCTCTCCCTTCGCAGCCTTCTCATCACGAGCCTTCCATTCCGCCATATGGCTCTTGATTTCCTCTTGTTTCCTATCCAGCTCCTGGATTTCGGCTGCCTTCTTTGCATTATGCATGGTCAGGTCGTCGGCACCTTTCGCCTTCTTCTTTCTGATAAAAGGCTCATATTGTATAGTCATGCGTGACTTATCTACATAAAAATATAAAAAGAAAGAGCGGGCCGAAGCCCTAAAGGGTTTAGAGGATCGCCTGAAGCTGGTTGATCTTGTTCTCGATGACACAGCGGACATCGCCGAACTCGACAGGGACCTTGACACCGGCCTCGATGTAGGCATCGGCGACCTCGTCCACGTCGCGGGGCTCGATAGAACCGTCGTCCATGAACTGAACGTACTGGTCCTTCCACAGTCCGAAGGGCTGGGTGTCGTCAGCATCGATCTGAATGGTCACAGACCTGGGCTGCATATTCAAGCCTCCTTCGGGGGCTCTTCCGCCTTCTTGGCTGCCGCAATCTCCTTCACGGCTGCGGCATACTCTTCCGGGGTCATTCCCAGCTCCTCTGCGGCCTTCATGATGCCATCGATGGCATTCTCGGCCTCCCTGACCTTCTGCTCGACGAACTTGCCGAGAGCAGTGATTCCCTCAGAGAAAAGGATGGTGAAGACCATACCGAGCCCAAGTGCTGCAAGTGCGCCGAAGACGCAGTAGTCGTAGACGGTGGGCTCGACGACCTTGAAGTATCCTACCAGGAGGGAGGATGCGAAATATGCCAGGATGCCGGTGAGCACCATAGCAAGGGCGACTCCGCCGATGAACTTGAGCTTCATCGGGTTGAGCTTCCTGTTCAGCTGCTCAGCGTCATTGTGCTCAACGTACCTCCAGAGGAAGACGAAGAAGCACACGATCACTGCGGCGACCGCACAGGTTACGATGTCGGAAACGACGAATTCTGTGGGTACTGTAGATACCATGATAAATACCTCTCCTGACATCACGCAAGGCACCAGCACAGGCACGAGGATATACCTGCAGCTCCAGAGAACCGCGAGGGTATATCCCCATCTCCTGATTGTGCTAGCATTCTCACGCTTTGCCATACTCCTTCTAACAGAGTGTGGTTATTTAAATCAAATCAAAGGAATCCACCGGACCACTTTGTACTCGTGGATTTCCATCCTGCAGCAGTATTGCCGTTTGCTTCATTGTAGATGTAAATATTGCCGGTGGATCCATCAATGTAGAACCATCCTTGTTTAGGGGTGATCGGAACGGGCATATTTACAAAAACCTTCACGTTCGAGGGGCCCTCAGGCTGGGTGGGGTCGAACGCAGGGTTGGATATATTACATTTAGCGACTGGATCCGAAAAATACACAGCGTTCTCATTGAACCCATTCGGAAGATTTTCCATATCCAGTGTTGCCGGTGCTGTTCCGTTCCCCATCCAAAGCTTAGCGTAATATTTCTCTGCGATTAGCGTAACCACTGTTGCGTCTGCCATATTCATGCAATTAAAATATGGATTTATAAAGAATGGGTCAAAGATCGAAATAACCGCCTAGCGCAAGAACGATTGCGCCTATGATACCCACTAGGATTTCCATGACCATTACCGGCTCCATCGTATCACTCATCTATCGATTTTCTTATGAGATATTAATGCTTTGGCCGAAACTCTGCCCTTAACTTATATACTCACACCTCTTTTCTCACAATATGTTTGACATTAACGCAAGGATGGAACAGTGGTCTGCCGCCAATCGCGTACATTCCACTGAAGAACTGACAAAATCACTCCAACAGCCCTCCGAGCCGACCGCAACGGAGCCTATGACAAGGAGTGCAAGCATCCAAGCTCGCGCCGCACCGTTCCGTAAGTCGAAAGGGCCTGTTTTTGACATCAACAGCCGTATGGATGCGTGGAACAAGTCCGAGAAGGCCGGCGACACCGCGACCTACCAGAATCTGTCCTCCAGCGACCCCTTCAAGAAGGGTCTGGAGGAGCCTTCGGACGCTGTGCAGATGCTTAGCTCCATGCCGCCCGAGCTTGTGATGGATATGGTGGAGATGTGCCTGGAAAAACTCGGTTCTGCATCCGAAGAGCCTGGACCACAGGATGATTCCCCTGAATCTGAGCCTAGCCCTAAGGATGATGAACCTAAGGACAAGGATGAGTCCAAGTCTGATGAGAAATCCGAGTCTGATGAGTCGGATAAGCCAGACACAGAGGAAAAGGACGACAAGGATGCTGAGTGACATGACCTGGACATTCCTTGACAGATTGGGCGCATGGAAGGATGCGACCCGTGAGCCGGAGAGGACCAGTTCCTTCCTCAGAAAAGCAGAGGTAGAAAAAGAGGAGAAACTCCCCGATAATCCTACCACGGACAATACAGTCAATCCAGCGACCGAGGGCGCTCCGGAAATCCCTGTAGAAAGTATGAAACCGACTCCCACTCCCACAGACCACATGATCGAAAAGACCGAGGTCGAGAAGGGAGATGGTGAAGTAGACCCTCATGATGGATGCGGATGCCCCGTTTCCGCCGCACTCCATAGCATCAAAGAAGAAGCGGAAGCCGCTGACCTCTACAACAAGCGGGCAAACAAGGTCGATGACCCACATGCCCGCGAGGTCTATCGCGACATTGCAAAGGAGGAGATGGTCCACCTGGGAGAAGCTTCTCAACTCCTCGCGGAAGCTGACCCAGAGCTTGCCTCCGAAGTCCCCAAGGGGATGGAGGAGGCGAGCGGCTCCAAAGTTGCATTCAAAAGACCGAAAAGAGAGTGATCAACCGTGTCTATTATGGATCTCGATACTCGAGACCCTAAACCAATTCTCTTCAAGATAATCCAGGTCTTCTTTTGACAAAAGCCAGGGATATTTCTCGCAAAGAAGGGTGATTCCCGCCATATGGCCGCCGATCTCGGAAAGATGTATCCTCATCTGCTCTCTCACAGACCTGCCGAACGGTGATTTTAGGAACTCCTTAGGATTTGTGATCGGATCGAAGAATAGCTTATCCTCACTCATCTGCCTCGTCATCTTCCCGAAGGGAATATTGCACTTCCGCACCGCATTTCGTGCAGTGCAGGAAGGTCACGATCCCTTCGCCTTCACCATAGACTTCGTCATAATTAAAATCACTGTCCCAACACAGCTCTCCTCCGCAATACCAACATTCTGCCATGAATATGATATATCATATCCGTATTTATGACTTCACACCGTTTAAATAGTCACACCAGGATTCAATAGCATGACTGAAGACTCTGAGATCGAGAAGATCGTCAAATCCGGAATTATGAGCTTTATGAAGGGGGAAAAGATAGAGGAGCCTGTCGACAAGGCAAATGAGGACGAGACCCCCGCCGAGGAACCGATTGCTGACGCGCCTGGTGAAGCAAACTCCCCAGAGACTGCGGAGGATATCCCTGCCGAAAAGGAAGAGATTACGCGTGAGGATCTTTTCGAAAGATGCACCGGCATGCCCATTGATGAGGCGTCAGAAGACGTGATCATGTCCGCAATCGAGGACGGGCTGACCGCATTGGGGCTTTAAGCTCACAAACCCTTTTATAAGATATATCATATGATATATCATGTCTTCTTTAACTAAACCGAGGTTGGTGTGGTGCCCCACTTGCAAAAAGTGGTCTCGTGCACCAGCCTCAGACGAGAATATATGCGCATATTGCGGTCTGGTGAGCACCAAATGCCGCTGTACGCGCTGCGGGAAGGAATGGACCCCGCGCAAACCCATCAAGGAAGGGCAGCCAGCACAATGCTACTCCTGCAATTCCCCCTATTTTGATAGAGAAAGAACAAGAAAAGGTGAAAAACAATGAAAATACCATGCAAACCGCTTTCGGATATCCTGGATGTCCTGAAATCGATGTCTATTGATACTGTGACCATCGTTCCGACCCCCGAAGGGTGGGAATTCTATGTCAGGGACCCGTCCAACTTCATGATGGTCTCGGCAATCCTGAAGAAGGACGCCTTTGAAGAGAATGAATATGACCCAGAGATGGAGCCTTTCGCTGTAAACTACGATTTCCTCAGGGATTCCATCGCCAAACGCGATTCCATCGACCTGACGGTCGAGGATGGCTTCATGAGGATCACTGCGGGGAACACAAAGGCCAAGAAACGCCTCTACTCCCTCGATGAAACCCCGAGGATAATGCCCAAGATCAAACTCAAGAACTCTGTGGCCTTCACTTCAGACGTCCTAATCGAGCTGGCAAGCAAAAAGTACTGGTCCGGTGCAGACGGATGCGAACTGGGCCTCCAAGTGGATACGTCCGAAACAGAGATCAAATTCTCATTCGAATCGGAGAGTGAGGGGTATGCAGACACTTATCCTGTACCTCTTGCAGATATGCCAGATGGCCCTCAGAAGAGCCATTTCTCACCGGCATTCCTGCTCCCTGTGCTCAAGGCTCTCCCGAAGGGGGTAGCTGCGATATTCACGATGGAAACGGATAAACCGCTTATCGTAACACTGACCACCGATGAATACAAAATCGATATATTCATCGCGCCTCGTATAGGAGAATGATACAATGATAGAATACCGTGCAGCAATACACACAACGAACAACTACTATTATGTAGAATGCAAGTCCAAGGAAGAAACAGAGCAGGTCATCAGCAGGTGGGCGGGTCTGATCGAGGCTTCGGACGACCCGTACAAGTTCCTCGAATACAAGCCGTTCTGCTATGTCCGCTTCGACCAGATCGTGGGCATCGAACTTATCGAATGGGATCAGTCCATGGCTGAATACAAGCCATACTGGGATGAGGAGGGGCAGACCAGACTGGACGACTTTGCCACGTTCGACAGCAGCACCACTTCTGCCACAAAATCTGAGGAGGAGTGAACATGGCCGATGACAGCAAGGCCATCCTGAGGATCCTTGAACCTGCATACAAGGGCGCGCTGGCATATCTGGACGCGTACGGGGAGGCGGGACTGAGGATCCTCCGTCTGATCGATGCGCCCTGTCTCAAAGAGAAGTCGAGGTGCATCTGGTCGTACAAACAGGCCGTGCTGTCGGGTGCCAAGGAAGCGGATGTCCAGAAGAGCTGGGTCAAAGAGGCCCTGAATGCGGGGGACAGACTTGGCGTGCTGATGATCCATGGCACGGTCCGCAAGACCGTGTGGATCACCCCTATCGGGGCCCGCCTTGCGGGAATCGGCACGCTCAACGAGGCGAAAGCGTTCGTAACGATAAAAAGATCAAAGAAAAAGGAGGAAGACGATGAAAGTTGAATATAGCAGTGAGTATCTGGAAGAGCTGGCGGACTGCGCAGAGAGAATCCAGAAGGATTTTGAAGAAGCAATCAAACTGGCACATGAGGTGAAAGAATGAGCAACTATCGCATCAGAGCATACACGGAGAAGGGTCTGGAAGTGATGAAGGTCCCTTTCGACCAGAAGCCGGACATGGAGGCCTACTGGGCCAAGCTGATGACAGCGGAAGGTCTGGCGGTGTTCGCGAGGATCGGGTACGTCATCGTATCCAAGGAGTACCAGACCCAGGGAGGCAACTGGGAGACGGAGATGTGCACACCGGTGGAGGTGAAGGAGTGAAGGCCCCCAAGAAATACCTTGAGCTGGTGATCTTCAAGGGAGACCTCACCCAAGATGGTGCGGTCTTCCGCATGAATCAGATGAAGATACTCATGCAGGCTGCCGCAGAACTCCGCGGAGTGCAATATCAGGAGGACTCTGGCTCATACGCCATCTTCGGTCCCTCGGAGAAGATCCACGAGGGCGATGAGATGGCCCAGGCCTTCCGCAAGAAGGTACTTTCCAAGGTGGACGTCTGCGGATTCTTCGGAGAAGCGGAGATCAAGGCAAAGGTACAGGTCGTCATCAAACTGGCACAGGAGCAGGAGCTGTCCTGCGGTGCAGACCTCATCCACATCCTTGCAGAGGACCTGCTCATGCAGAATCTGTATTCCCTTAAAGAGTGGGCTGCATAAGCTCCCTCAAACCTTTTTATATATTTATCACCCCATTTGCTATACATGGCAGATCCGACTGAAGAGCTTACGCCCGTGCTCGTTCCTTTTGAAAAGGCCGCAACATATAACCAGTTCAAGGCACAGAACAAAGACTACGACTTAGACACGCTTTATAACATGTCAAATGACCCAAATCAACACGAGCGTACGAGGGGATATGCCAAACAAATGATCCAGGAGATAAAGGACAACGACCAAAAATACGGGGGTCATTTCAAAGGAGTGATCGATAAGGCCGAGAATGACTCCAAAATGGCGGAATACTGGAAACAGCATACGGGAGCGGATCATCCTGTTCAAACAACACCCGAACCGGTCAACAGAGTTCCTCAGTCCCAACACCCTTCCTATTCTGACGGATCTACCTCTAATGCGCCCACAGCAGCGGCTACCTCTACCTCGACCGCAACAAAACAAAAGAAAAAGCATAAGGACTGGAGAGACAAGAGGGACTGGAGCGACTCCAGTGTAGATCTGGCCGGAGGAGTTGCGATGGGGGCAAACACTGCAGGATCCATAGCCGGAGGACTTGCAACCGCAGGAGATGCGACCCGTAAGATGATGCAGGGCGTACTCAACCCCGGCCTTATGGGGCAGGGTGCAGCCGAAGGCATGCTCGGCGCAGTCGACACTATGGTCACACCTACTAAAGAGTCCAGAGCCAGACAGAATAATCTGGTAGATGCGGCTCAACTGACTACCAACCGTAAGGAGCTGATGGACCAAATCAAGGCGATCCAAAATAACAATGAACTGAAGGCTACGATGGAGGAACAGGCCAAACTAATGTTCCAAAACACACAGTGGTCTTCGATGTATGATAATCCCAATCTCCTACCGAGCCAATATAAGACCTTCATCAATGATTACCAGAACAATCTCTCCGCACTGGTCCAATATTGGAGAAACCAAGGCATGCCCGAGGAACTGATAAAGGACGTTGCAAAGGCATACTACTCTCCCTTAGAGATTGCAATGTACAATAATGAGTACACTACCGTCACAGAGCCGACGAATGAAAAGAGGCAAAAGACCGCAGACAACGAGGCGGATGTTGCCACAGCCAATGCTGCGGCGATCAATAATGTTGCAACGAACATCCAATCTAATTTCGCACAGATTAAAAATAACCCTAAATTGGGCTTTGCATCCGGATATCTGGACTGGGCCCTTAAAAACGGATACGCCACTCGCGATATCCCCTCTGGTCAGATAATCCCGAAGGATAAGGATCTATTCATAGACGGACAGGGCAACACGATAGACTCCCCCAACTTCAATGCGAATACCGCCAAGGTGAATTATGGCGCGAACGGATCCACCCTCAACGACTTCATCTCCTACCTCAAGTCCACCGGTGACCCGAACAACCTTAAATGGGCTGCAAAGCTGGGCGCAGACAAGATGAAATATGACGATGAGGAGAAGAAATTCAGGGAAATGCCCGTGTCCCAATATTACGAGGACAATTTCAAGCGCAGCATAGGCAGATCCAAACTAAGCAAGAACAATAATGCAAAGAAGGACCTGAGAAAAACCCAAGCTACCGTAGAGTCAAGGATATTCGAAAGATATGGAGCATCCCTTGGATTAAGTGCGGAACAGGTCAGGTCCCTTGCGAACAATGGCGGACTCGCATCTACCTCGATAGATGATTATGACGCTTTGAAAAAGGTACATGGCGCGCTTGTGCAGGATAGGAACTCCAGAAAGGTCCTGGACTCTATTGCAAAGATCAATGAAAAAATAGGGAACGCTATGAATAATAATCAGGCGGTCCAACTTACCGATGCTGAACGTGAATTATACAGGGAGGAGCTGATCTACCAAAACCTATGTTACAGGCTTGCAGCCATGGAGAAGATTCGTGAACTGGACAATAATCTATCTTCCTTCGGCAGACGCTTCGATGCGGTCGGTAACAAGCCTGTTGATGAACAGGGATACCCGGTCCACCTCTCGCAGATAGATACCCTCCACCGCTTCCGCGATATGGCCTATGCCGAACTGAAGAAGGGCTTGTATGCACTCAATGATGATATGGATGAGATTTATATGGCAACATATGACCCTGCCCACAGGTCTGCTGGCGGAATGATGGTGAACGGGAATAATATGGCCTTCCAGAAGTTCGGCAATACCCCCTCCACCTCGCAAGCCTGGCATCTCGCAAATATGGTGGTTACCGACCATAATTTTGCTAAAAAATGGGGCTCACTGGGCGATCCAGCCCTTGCAGGAACAGAGGTATGGGGCCCAGGCTATGTAGGCAGCAACCCGGATAGACGTGTCCACTACAGACTTGACAAATTCATGAGTTTCATCAATAATGCCGCAGATATCTTGGGCGGACCGCATATCACGAATGATAATAACTTTGCAAACCCTACCCTCAGCGAAGAGGGGATGATCAACAAGGCCGGTACCAATCAGATCATCCAAAAGATGGGCAATATGATGGGCACAGGCCCAGGCAGCGCAAGTAATATCGTCAGCGGATTGTCAACCCCCAAAAATACAACTGGATCTTTTATCGATCCGTATGTCATCTCCCGCTATGGTAACGGTGAATTCTTCTCCGATCCGCCCACCTCTCAGGACATAGCCTCGATCAAACAGATGAGAGACTCGCTGGATAACTTACATAATGCGACGAATTCTTCCGGTTACCCTGTGTATTCTGATACTCAGTCCGCCGCGATGAAACAATATCGTGCAGAACTTGTTACGAATACCGCCGCCGCATACATCAGAGACCATATCACCAATGGTATACCCATGCAGCCTGTGATCGATGCATACCGGGCATATACGGGATCCACCGCTACGAACAATAATGTCGTAAGAGAGATTGAGAGTATCATCAATTCACAACTATTTGCCAGTATAAGCACCGCATTGCGTCTTGGAAAAGAGAATGACCCCACTGTTGAAGGTTACCTCGGAAAGAACTATGATGATTACATGGGCGCACCGGGCGTCAATACAGGTGGGACCTCTGTTGGACCTAACCAACTTCGGAGGAATCCACAAAAAGTACTTGGCCTGATGAACGCGCTATTTGACGTCATGGTCTGATTATCCTTCAGTAGCGATGTAGATATGCGTGCCGTCCCTGGTACTCCTGCGCTGTCCTATGCCGAACTGGGTCTTCAGCGAGGCATGGAACAGCTTCATGGACTTGGGCTGTCTGCCGGTGTCCCTGCAGAACCTACTGTAGGTCAGATAGAGCTCCGCTCTGTCGATAAGGGCCTGTCTGACCTCCTCCTTGTTCTGTATGTCCAGTTCGAGGTCTGTAGAGAGCCAGTCGAGCATGGTATCCTGCGCGGCCATCTGCTCCGATTTCATCTCCTGCGACGCTTCGCAGATCAAGTACTCACCATCTAGATCGGTCTCGGTGAGCTCCTTGCCGTGCATCCTTCTGCGAAGCATGCACATCAATGATACCAAAGCCTGCATAGCGAACCATTCCATGGCATCTGGCTCATAGAAGGTGCACTTTATGTTGCGGTCCTCCTTGAAGGTGGCATTGAAGGGTATGGCGTACATCCTTCTGGCCAATCCGCCGTCCATCCCGCCGAAATTGAGCAGGACATTGGACGCGAAGATGAACTTTCTGGGTCCGTAGCCCATATGGACGCTCTTATTCTTCGGATTGAAGGTGTACATCTCCCCGGAGGTCGATTTCTTGATGAATTCACGCACATCCGAGGTTGCCATCATCGCACTGCCGGGTCCGGCGGACGAATCCGACGAGATATTGACCAATTTGCCCTCGGATTGGGCGATCGAGAAGGAATTTGCCATATCATACATGGAAAGCGTGGAAAAGTTCTCATTTCCTATCAATTTGCTCAGAATATCGAGCACGACCGACTTTCCATTGGCCCCAGCACCGTAGAGTATGGTGCAGGTGGGCACATTGAACGTCTTCGCGTACATTATGTACCCCATTTGCTCGAAAAGCAGCTCGAAGAGCTTCTCGTCTCCGCACATCATCTCCAGATAGCGCTCGCGGATGCCGTTAGAGAGTGCGGAAGGGTTGAAATTGACGTCAAGGGGGTGTTCGATGAAGACATAAGAGGTTCTGGGAAGCAGTTTATTGTGTAATATGGAATAGACTCCGTTCTTGAATGGGATCACTTCCCCTTCAAAATAAGGTTTTGTCAGCTCCCTGCGTGATTCCGTGGTCGCGAGGTTATCGATATCCGGCAGATTGGGGAGGATATTGACTTCCACCATACTCGGGAATCTTGTCGACAAGGGGATATTAGGCGCAACATCCAATATCCCTCTGATCAGCTCATTCACCAGTATCTTGAGCGGGAGTTCATAGTAGTAACCGGTTTTCATACTGAACCGGTATAGTATGAATTCCCCATCCTTCCTCACCCTGCAAACGCAACCCACATCTTTACAATATCTGCGGAGTCCGAGCCAATTGATCTCATATTTTCCCTTGGAAAAGGTCACAGGGGAATAGTCTGACAGCTGTGCCTCCTGACGCACATCGGTCAGGGTCGGGATATCGTCTGCAACGTCCGTACATGCCTTGAGCCGGGCCTCGAATTCAGGGGACCAAGCGGCAAAGTCTTCATCAGGGTTCATGCGAATAGGATGGTCAAGGAGATATAAATAGAAAACGGACCGGATGAACCCAACAGGGCCGAAGCCCCCCGGTCCGGACACGTGTTTATCCCGCGACAGGAGTGAACGTATCGATTGCTCATATGTATACCATCTATAAAAAATCTCCCTGTGGATTCCATTTTGCAAGTGGATTCCATTTTGCAAGTGGATTGGATTTGATCCACTTCGCCTATTGCAAGTGGATTCTATTTTACAAGTGGATTCAATCTGGATTCCTTTATATTTTAATATATAATTATTATAATATATAATCCACTTAATCCACTTAATATCTAAAGATTCTCACAGTAACAAGCAAAAACACAAAAAAGAGAGAATATATAGGAAGTGTATCAGGATTGTGGATTCGCGCACAGGAGGTTTCGCCCCGCCTAACCCCGATGGGTTTATACATCTCCTCGGCATACTCCTATCTGCACGGTTTGATGCCTTCGTATGCATTCCACCTATTCACATCAGACCGGGCAGAGGTCCATATGAAAGCAGGCAAACTCACGCTGAAATACGTCCCCATCGACTCCCTCAAGGAGAACCCTGACAACGCAAGGGAGCACGGCTCCGAGATAGAGGAGCTCGTGCAGTCCATCGACAGGTTCGGATTTGCGGGAGAGATCAAGGTCGATAAGGACATGAACATCATCGCAGGGCATGGCAGACTCATCGCTGCGAAGAGGAACGGCATGAAGGAGGTCCCGGTCATGGTCCTTCCCTTCAATAAGGAGGAGGCGAAGGCCTTTGCGCTCATAGATAACAAGACCTCCGACGATTCCTCATGGATCATGGACCGCTACAACAAACACGTGCAGGAGCTGAGGGACCTCGGATGGGACATGGGGTCCTTCGGGTTCACCTTGCCCGACTTCGGGGACTTCGCCCCGGAGATCCCGGGGGAGGAACAGCCGGAACCGGAGTTGCCGAGGCAACAGCCCAAGGCCCGCGACAGCTTCAATGTCATCGCCTATTGCAATGATGAGGAGACGAGGGACAAGGTGCTGGCGTTCCTCATAGAGAACAATATCGCGGGCCAAGTGTTAGGGAGTTGAGAAGGATGGCGGACGGGGTTTCGGTCAAGGCTCTGGAGAAGGCGGGACTCGAGAATATAGAAGGAGTCTACACCGGACCTGCCAGGGATTTGGCCGGGACCCGCTGGGAGTATGTCGGGATAGTCTCCCAGAGGGCCGCGATCACACCCGCCGGGCAATCCCTGACCCTGGAGGACATCACCCTTGCCGTTCTGAACGATGATGATAACCTCATCATCACGACCACTTCCGGGGACCTTATCACCGTAGCCCCTGACAGGTTCACGAACGAGATGCGCCAGCGCATCCGTAACATCCACAAGGGCGTCATAGCCGCATACGTGATGCCCAAATCGGACAGCGAGCTCAAGGACCTATTCCCTCTACTGTTCCCGGACTATCAGAGCAAGATGTACTACGACGAGCTTCGCGAGAGGGAGCGCATAGACATGTCCATGCTCGACCCGCTCACCTATCCGAAGGGTACGATGGTCGATTATACGGACCAGATCGAGTATCTGTACTACGATGCCCTCGAGAGGAAACTGCGCGCGCTGGGCTGCAAGGGCCCATTCCCGCCCGTGGAGGTGAGGAGGAGGGTCCTTTCCACTAAATTCTATGAGGCCAGGAAGAACCCGTTCAGGGAATGGCTGGAGTCCCTCGTATGGGACGGGGAATCGAGAGTGGATACATGGTTCAAGAGGGTATTCAATGCCACCGCACCGCCGTTGGAGCAGTACGGACTCCAGGACCTCTATCTGATGAAGGTGGCGAGGGCATGGTTCTGCGGAGCCGTCGCCAGAGCCTATAACCCCATCGTCCACGAGGTCGTGCCCGTGTTCATCGGAGGACAGGGTATCGGAAAGACCTCTGGCCTGAGGTATACGGCAGGAAAGGACGAATGGTTCACCGACACGACCGTCGATGTAGCGTCAAGCAACGGCCCCAAGGAGTTCCTCGATGCGGTGAGGGGGATAATCCTCGTAGAGATGTCTGAGGGGTCCCAGCTCCGCACGAAGGACCAGGACAAACTGAAGGCCTTCATATCCAAACGTGAGGACCAGTACCGTAAACCCTATTCCCGCAGGGATGAGGTGTTCCCCAGACACTTCATCCTCGCCGCATCGTCGAACATGGATAACGTCTTCACCGATCTCACAGGCAACAGGCGTTACTATCCCATTTATTGCCATGCTGCCACCTTCTCCGACCGTACAGAGTACGACAGGGCGCAGGTATGGGCAGAGGCCAAGGTCATGTATGACGCTGGAGAGCACACATACATCGATTCAAGCTGGTTCCCTGCAATGGTCATGCAGGAGTATGCCACCGCGGATAATGCGAACGTCTCGATGATCGAGTCCTATCTGGACAACCCCAATAACGATAATGGGGTCTATACGAAGATAGGGGCCGTCATCACCAAGGAGGAGGCCATGTACAAGATCTTCGGCAAGGCTCATGTATTGGCCAATTCCCCGGAGGACCATGCCTGGAAATCGTGGATAAACGGCACCAGATGTTGGGTGAAAACGGAGAGGCCGGTCAAGGTAGCCTTCTCCGCAGTCCCCCAGAGAGCATATGAGAGAATAAGGTCGCCCCTGCAGAACCCCTATATGCATGGGTCGATCACAAAAGAGAGCAAGGAGAAACTGATGAAAACCTGCTTGGACGAAGCTAAATTCACTCTCCCGCCGAATGGCGGAGAAGAGGGCAATCCATCCATCGAGAGGAGGTTCAGAGGCAAGGTACCCTCTGAGATCTACAGGATGATCTGCGAAGAGCAGCATATCTCACTGGCCTATTCCAAGATAAAGGCCGATGACCTTATGCCCGAGACGTTGAGGATCCTCCTCGACAACGGCCTTGTCTATTACGACAGGAGCAAGCAGGAGTATCGTACAGTGGTTCCGCTGGACGAATGAGATGAAGACATTATACCCCCATCAAAGACTCGGCATAGCCTGTATGGATACGACCGATAATCTGGGCCTGTTCTATGAGCCCGGGACCGGGAAGACCATCATGGCCCTAACGTGGATTCTGGGAGCCCTCAAGGACTGCAGGATTGCCGATGCGTTGATCGTCGCACCTGCATCTCTGGTGCCGAACTGGGAGAAGGACATCGAGGAGGCCACGCAGTTCGACCATATCACAGAGGACGATGTGAAGATGCTGAAGAGGTACGTCACCATCCGCTCATATCAGAAGCTCTACCGTACATCCACGGATAAGATCACTGAAAGACGCAAGATATACCTCCGTGAGGACGTGGATAAGGAATGGGGTGCAATCATCATTGACGAGTCCCAGGGACTTGGGGGTCACAACTCCGTGCAGACGAAGGTCTGTCTCTCCATGGCCAATCTGGCAGACTACAGGTATATCTTAACGGGCACACCGGTTAGCGGAAGCGCCAAGACTGGAGGGGAGGACCTTGCCAAGTTATACGGTCAGTTCAAGTTCCTCAGACCCAACATCTGGAAGAACTGGACCGAGTGGTGCAGGAAGTATGTGCTCGCATACGATAAGTTCTACAAGCCCATCAGATATGACGTTGAGGCCCTTCACAAGGTCATGAACGAAATGGCCATCTCTGTCAGGCTGCAGGACTGCGTGGACCTGCCCGGGGAGATCAAGACGAACGTCCCATGTCCCCTATCCGAGCAAAAGGCATATACGGACATCCGCAAGGGTGCCACGGAGAAATATGGGTTCGAGATAAAGACTGCCGGCGGTCAGTACACAAAGCTACTGCAACTATGTTCCGGATCGCTGAAGAATGATTCCGGGGATACGGATACGTATTCAACCTCAAAGGACGAGGTCTTGAAGGAGCTGCTCATCGATAATCCTGAACCGCTGGTCATCTTCTGCATGTACAGGGCAAGCATAGACAGGTGCGAGAGGATTGCCAAGGCCGCGGGAAGGAACCCTGTTGTATTCGACGGACGTTCCAAAGGTCCCACATGGAAGGAGTTCACTGATGGGAAGAGGGACGTCGTGATATCGCAATACGCAGCTGGAGGTGCAGGGCTGAACCTGCAGAGGGGTGCGTTCATGATCCTTTATGAGCCCTGCTTCTCCACCCGCCATCTCACACAGGCGCTGGCGAGGATTCAGCGTACGGGTCAGACCAAGGTCTGCAGATATATGTTCCTCTACACGCCTGGAACGGTCGAGCAGAAGGTCATGGAGTCTGTGCAGAACGGTCAGGACGTTGTTGCCGAGACATTCCGTAAGTGGGCGGAGGAAGGCTCCATTTAACGATGGGATCTATTAAATACTATGACTCCATATTGTTTTTTGGAGGAAGCTTATGGCAGAATCTACTGAAAGAAAAGATGTAATTGCGTATTACAAGAAAGTGAACAAATTGCGTGAGATGACATTGACTTGCGATTTCACGAAGGATAAGACACTCTCCGGTCTCGGGCCAAAACCGGTCCCCTACCTTTCGGCAGGGAAGATCCGCCAGCAGTTCGCGCCTCTCTTCTCGCAGGTGGGACTGGAGCTCGAGACCAGCTTCACGGATGTGAAAGAACTCCCTGCACTCGGTTCCAGGGGCATGCAGCACTGGCTTGTGACCTTCACAGTCAGGTTCATCGACGTGGACACCGGCTACGCAGGCCCGACCATGACATACGTCGGTGAGGGATCGGATGTTCAGGACAAAGGGATCAGGAAGGCCATGACCTTCGCATACAAGTCCTGGCTCAGCGACATGTTCTGCATCGAGGAAGGCATCGACCCCGAGGCGGAGTCAAGAGTGGAGAGCACATACATCCCCAAGACCGCAGAGGAGAAGGTCGAGATCAAGACCAAGCTTGCAGAGAAGGCCATAAAGCCGCCTGTAGCGCCTTCTGCAACAAAAGTAGAGTCCACACCTGCCCCGAAGCCCGAAATCCCCGCAAAACCCGCCATTGAGGCCCCTGTGAAGCCGGCAGAGGCAGTTAAGGAGGCTCCCGCACCCGTTGCGGCCGAGATTCCCGAGCCGGGATGCGATGCAGGCTTCAAACCGACCGCTCCGCTGGCGAAAACGCTGAAGGAGAGGTACCAGAACTGGCAGGAAGCCTCCCAGAAGGGCTTTGTGGCCAAGGAGGTCTTCGAAAAGATGGTCACGGCCTACAGGAACATCAATGACATGGGTGCGGCGATCAGTTTCAACACCAAATTCCCTGCTCAGAAGTGATTTTGATGGCAGACCGCAAGTATACCGACCCAAAATGTGCCTTTGTACTCCGTGAGGGCCGTGTCGAGACCGATGAATCGGTCAAAGGCAAGGTCACAGGCACTATGATGGGCGGAATTCTCGGAAAATCGCCCTTTTCCAGCCCCTTTTTGGTCGCGTGCGACCTTCTGGGGGTCGGAAGAGAGGATTTGGACGGTAAACTGGAGGTCGAAATCGGGAAATTCCTCGAGCCGAAGCTCATCGACTACTGTGCGGAGCGCTATCAGGACATCGGAGCCTTCGTGAAGGCCGAGGATGTGTTCGAAAAGAGGGACGGAGACCATGATTCGTGGGCTTCGGACTGGGAAGACGACACTTTTGCGGGCCATTTGGACGGTGTCGTGGTCAGAGACGACGGGAATTACGTCCTGGAGGTCAAGACTACGGGCAATATCGCCTCTTGGGAGAACGGTGTGCCCGAGAATTACCTCCTCCAGGTCGCTCTGTACAACTATTTCATGTACAAAAAGGACAAGGCATACATCATCCTGGGCATCGTGGACGATGAGACCCGCAAGGATATGGAGTCTTGGACGCCGAATGACGACAACGTGATGCTTTTCGAGGTCCCGATGGACGAACAGTTCATCCTTCAGGCCATGGTAGACGTCACTGCGTGGCGTGAGCAGTGGATCCTGTGCAACGCATGCACCCCTCCTTACGACCCGGCCAACCCCAGGGACGTGGACATGTGGAACCATCTGGTCGCCATATCCGCTGCGCCAGAGGATATCCAGAATGATCTGGACGCTTTAGAGTCCTTATCTGCGGAACTTGCGGCCAAGAGGGCTGAGATCAAGCCCTTGGAAGACCAAATGGATACTCTGGAGAAGAAGGTCAAGGAGTACATGGTGTCCACTAATAAGATGGAACTCACCACGTCCTCCGGGACCATGCGCGGAGTGATATCTCATTCCGTAAGGACATCCGTCGACAAGAAGAAGCTCATCCAGGCAGGGATCGACCCCGAGCCCTACCTGACCAGAACTGAGGTAAACACTTTCTCCTTCAAGAAAGCGAAGGAGTGAAACGACTTAATACAACAATAGGAAGGATACAATGACATTCGAATCTAAGGATTGGGAATTTAGCAACATGAGCACTGAGACCGAGTTCGTTCAGCCCGAGGCAGGAGACCAGTATCTCTACATCGAGAGCGCGTCCTATGACCCCGACTCGGCACACATGGACATCAACTTCAGGTCTCTCGGGAACGGGGCCGAGTTCAGGATCAGATACTTCATGCTGACCAAGAACGGCAACCAGAACGGGTTCACCGGCAGGGTCCTGAGGACACTGGGAAAAGCAGTGAACAATGAGGACAAGGTCCTGGCACCCAGCGACATCGAGGGTGCGGTCGTCCGTGCCAACGTGATGTTCACCACGCCCAAGGAGGAGGGAGGCAAATCCTACCCCAAGATCGAGGAGTTCCTCCCCGTCTCCAAGGACCTGGCGGAATTCTCCGGCAAGCCTGACCAGTACTTCGAGGACTGATCTCGTGAAGTTCTACCTCACAACGACCGTCAAGGTTGTGGGGGGCTCATCCCTCTGCGTCTATGTCCCCCATATGTGGAAGCTGGATGCAGGGGATGAGGTGAACGTGACCGTGCGTAAGGCCGAGGATGAGGGTGAACACGCTGTCGTATTCACCTACATCGCGACCATACGCGCCGCCAATTCCGGGAATGGACGTAAAATCACCATTCCCAAATTCTTCGGCCTCAATGCCGGAGACTGGGTCACACTCGCACTTGAGGTCATCCCGATATGACGCCTGAGGGCAAGATCAAGAAGGAGATCCGCGACTGGCTCTCCGTCAACCTGATTTACTGGACCAACGTGGCAGGGGGAGCATACGTCAACCCGGGGGCGCCGGACATAATCGCCGACGTCAACGGGCATTTCCTTGCCATCGAGGCCAAGACCAAGACGGGGAGGCAGTCCGAGTACCAGAAGGCCTGTGAAAGACAGGTGGCGGCATCGGGCGGTACATATATCGTCGCACGTTCCCTTCAGGACGTCGTGGAAGCGGTCGCCCTCCTCAAAACCCTTTAAAACCGCCTTTCTTTTTTTATACTCTCATATCGATGGGACATCATGCCCTTCGCCGTACCTGAATGTCATTACTGCGACCCGGAGATGGTCGCGGATACATTGGATCTGCCTGACCCAATCAATCCAAACGATGTCTACAAATTCTCCAACATCTCACACCCCAATTACAATGAGGTATGCAGACTCATCGCGTCCAATGAGGATAAGATCGACAGACGTCTGAAGAGGAGCTGGAGACCCCATAAAACTGTCACCCAGATGTTGGATATCCCCAGATATCAGCATGACGAGAACTCGTGGAGGAGCGACTATTATCTGTACAACGGATACACAATCCCGCTTATGAGGGACATCCTTCCGTGGGACCCGGAGAAGGGCGACAAGCTGGAGATCAGGACATACAGCGGCGTATGGCATGACATCTCCAACCTCTATTCCGACCTCGGGATGAGGTCCAACTCATTCTCCTTCGACTACAATGGCGGCAGACTCTTCCTCAGGACATTCTGGCGTCAGCCCAGATACAATGCGGTCCGCATCACCTATAGGTACGGTGGCGGTGAGGACAGCGAGACCGGTGCGGAGGAGGTGCCGTACGCGATACAGCGTCTCTGCTGCCTCATGACCGCGATCCAGATACTCAACAGCCAGTTCTGGGTGATCAAGGTCGGGGCCGGAGGGGACATCGGTGCGGTCAGGAATTCGATGATCCGCCTTTGGCAGGATGAGATCAATGAGATCATCAGCTCCTATCAGCGTCCCGGACGCGTAATCAGCATGCTGACCAGGTGATACCATGCTGAATGACACCACTCCCTATCCCGAGAATGAGTTCTTCATGGATGACGTGGCTGTCATCACCAAGATGCTGCAGGACAGTTGGTCCCTCGGACCGGAGGATACGCCTGTCATATCGTATGAGATGGAGGGGATGATGGTGGACGCCAGGAAGTCATATGTCTTCGTTTACCATGTCTCCCGTTATAATTCCGTATCCTCCACGGATTACCTCACACTCCAGAGGACATCATTCGTGGATATCCGCGTGTCCTCCAGATCCAGGAAGAAGCTGTATGAGTACACGCAGGAAATCTATCGCATCATCTATGCCAATCGTCGTCTGGGCCCGAAATATCTCAATGGGTATACATGGATAGAGATTACCAACGACAGGATCGGCAATGATGCACAGGGATGGTATTCCGTGCTCCTTTCCACAAAGCTCATGTCCTACGCATATCCCATCCGCAGTCCAGGCTTCGGAGACGAGATCAACGCAAAAGTCCTGGAACATCAGGATGGGATTGAGGATGATGAGGACAGGTGGGACCTGGACCCCTGACTGTTAGAAGGTATTTAAATTCATAAAGAGGTGTAAAGCGCATGGCAGATCCAAGGAAATCAGTAGCAATCGCACTCGAGGTCGGCAAGTTCGGCAGCGGGTACGTCAAGGATGCAAGCGGGGACCCTGTGGCCCCAAGCGAATTCGGAGGGGTATATTACACCCTTCCTCCCGGCACATGGTGTTCGCACAGCAACGAGTTCAAGGCCGAATCGATCTATACGACAGGTTCGAAGCTGAGGGACACTGCGGCATATGGGCCGTTCAGCGGTTCATGGAACATCCATTTCATCATGGATTATGAGCATACGGAGTTCCTCGACCTCATCTTCGATAATCATGTCATCGATAATGATGGTGCAGCCGTGTCAAATGTTACCACGGATGGGGGTGACCCCGTATACGATCATATCTGGACCAAGTCCAACGCCACCTTCGTCAAGCCCTTCGTCATCCGTGAGAAGCTTCTTAACAGGATTGCCAACAGCGCCAATGAGAATGCGCTCGATGAGGTCGTACTCCTGAAGGGATGTATCGTCAGAAGCGTCGAGTTCAACAGGAACCAACAGGGAAGTCAGATGGAGGTCAGGATGAGCGGACTGTTCGCGGATATGGAGGTCCAGCTCGCGGAACTTTCCGTTACGGACTACACCCCCTATGATAACACAGTCGGACCTACGCAGTACTCCTGTATGTTCCTTGACCAGGAGAATGATGAGGGGTATGTCAGGGACGTGGACAGCCACTCGGTCAAGCTGGACCTTGATACGTCTCTTGTATACAACACCTGTACGCCCTTTGCGACCGCATTTTTCGAGGGTCAAACCCATATCACCTGGGATGCGAAGACCTTCGCCAACGATCCTCTTAAGAAGTTCCAGCTCAGGCCCTTCAGCGGCGGAAAGGATGCCATGCACCTTAAGCCGATGGCAAAAGGTCTCATGCCCATGGAAGAGGCGTATTTCACTACATACAACCTTTCCATGCGCGATACGGAGGGGCTTGACACCTTTGTGGACGCAATCTCCACATCGCCATACCTTCTGAGATTCAAGCTTGAAGATTCTACGGTCAATGCGATGTCCTGGCCTGACGGAGAGGGAGAGAAGATCACGGACTCCCTTCAGGGAGTGGAGACCACAAGACTCATCCTCACTGTGAGAAACACCCACCCCACGCCCGATTGGACGAATAAGATCAATAACAATGGTACGGGGGCTGAATACACGCCTGTACCGGGACTGAATTATGTTTCCGCAAAGCTTCGTCCACTGCTTAACATCAACGACCTCGATGTGACATCCGGGTCGGCCATGGATTACACTATGGGCCCGGGTGAATATATCCGCATCAGTAATCAAGATATCAACAAGGGCATGATCATTAAAGAGGGCACTTCCAGATCCGAATTGCCTTCTGCGGATAATTACAGAAAATTGGATGGGTGGATAGTGCTTCCATACTCAACTGAACTGTATGACGTGCCGGAAGGTGCACCCAGCACACTTCAGGCTCTGTTCGGACTCAATGCCGAGTCTGCTGCTGCGCTTATTGCGGACAATCTGACAATCAATACGAACTGGGAAGGTCTGTACATGCAAATGAGAGACACCCGTTACATCCAAGTATCAACGCCGAGTACCTTAGAGGGATACATCGGTAAGTATGTCAAGGTAAGCAATACGGGCAACAATAGCAACGATTACGTGTTTGTGAGTTCATCCAATATGAATTCATTAAATATCACAGCAGGTACAACCGCAGCATACACTGCGTCTCCTGGAGCTGTTGAGGCAACCTCTGTGAATCTTGTCAAATCTGTACCGATAACCACATTATCAGGTACACTTGGTGAACCAGGTACATATAAGCATTATATGATTAAATGCTATCTTGTACCCGACACATCTGCACTCAATGGCAAGCGTCTCGTCATCGAGAAGCATGGCATCCTTCGCATCGATGTGTCAAGCAGCTGAGGTATGACTATGGTACTGCAGAACTCGATAATCATAAATCTGGACAAATACGGCGCAGAAGGCTACATAGCGGTGGGGTACCCCTCACTCAGGAAGATGAAGCTTGCAGAGCAGGCTGCATCCTCTCTGATGATCTCATTCGATAAGAACGGAAAGCCGACCGTGGACTCTTCCAAGGCTCTCGAGGCCGACCTGATCATAAAGGTCCTGGTCTATATCGAGGAGGCACCGTTCCAACTCATGAACGCCGATGCGTTCTTCGAGTTCACCGACAAGATGGATGCGAACCAGCGCGGATCCGGGCAGGCACTCTATGACGAACTCATCGAAGCCGTCAACAAGGTCAATGCTGGTGAGGTATCCCCTTCACCCGACTCACAGGCAGCGGAGACCGTGAGTTCGGCGTAAAACTCTTCGCGGAGCAATTGGCCAAGGGCGAGCCGTCCTCCGAGGCGACCGCCCTGGCCGCATACGGCATATACCTGATGAACGGCGGAAGGAAGGAGGATTACATGGATCTGAACTGCGATGATATACAACTCATCTACACCACATATGCCGCTTATCAGAATCAGCTGATCCACAGACTGACGGATATCATCGTGAAGATGTTCGGAGGGCAGTGATATGGCCGACGCGTTCAAACATGCCGTAGAGATCGAGACCAGTCTCCGTATCGTCTCAAATGCCAACCTTCAGAAAGACCTCGCTAAGATATCCCAACAGGTTGCCCAGGCCGTTGCAGGCAAAGAGCTCTATGAGTATCTATCCAAGAATGCAAAGCACAACATCGAGAAGATAATCGACAACGATGGGACCAGAATGGTCGGGGGAGCGTCGGAGGGGGACAGCAAAGGCGATGAGAAGAAAAAGAAGGAACAGACCGCAAAGACCCTCGAATCCATATCGACCGGCACACAAACGATTGCCACAAGCGGGATGTCCGTTCTTAAGACCAGTCTAGGCATCCTCACAGACGTGTTCGAGCGTATCAAGCAAGCTTCTCCCCTGCTTCAGGCAATGGAGAACCTGTTCAATCTGGCCATGCAGCTGTTCTTCATGCCGTTGGGCACGAAGCTGGCCACTGTGCTTATCCCTCATGTCACCGCACTCGTTGAGGATGTGATGAAGATATGGGACGGATTCGAGAATAAGAATCTAAGCCAGATCCTGGAGGACACCATTCACATCGGTGCAGAGATATTCGGTAAGTATTTCATAAACATCGGTAAAGAGCTCAGTAACGGCAATGGCATCTTGGGCGCTGTCGGTAAAATGATAACGTCCATCGGCAATCTGATATCGCACCACGGGGAGACCATAATCAAGAACATCATCGGCATCCTCACCTTCATCATCAATCATATACCCGAGATCCTCGGAGCGATCATCGCATTCATGGCAGTCTCCAAAGCATTGCAGATCGCACAGATCGCAGTCATGATGGCAATCAATTGGAAGACCGCCATCGCAGGAGCTGCCGCACTTGCCGCGGTAGCGGTTGTCGGCAGTGTTGCAAGCTATCAGGCCAAGAAGATGGTCGACACTGCTGCAGACGGGGGCTACTTCCCCGCTACACCAGGCGGTACGCAGGTGCTCCTGGCAGAAGGCGGAGAAGGGGAGACCGTTGTTCCAGACAGTAAAAAGGTAGATTTTGCCAAATCCGTTCTTTCACAACAACAGGCTACCAACTCCTCTATGACCATCACCAATAATTTCGTGTTCAACGGATACAATGAGATGCAGATGGTAGATAAGATCAAGAGAACGGTCAATGAACAGGTCAACCTCAGCAGGCTCAGGAGCGGATTATCGTGAGTTTTCCAAGCGGAGGATCTGCAGAATCGCCATTACAGTCATATTCTTACACGCAACCCGCGCCCAGTAGCTGGAGTGCCCCACCATCGGATATCTATGTGTATGTTGGTGGGAGAGTCACATTGCAGGCAAATACCCGCACCAATTCATCAAATACTGTTACGTATTTGATATATTGGAGTATATCATCCGGGGATAATATTGGGCTGGAGGAGACCTCTGAACACACCGTTCAGGGCACGCTTTCCTCTGTAGGTATCTCAACGATTACAGTGCTGTGGCAAACCATCCCAGGTTCAAGGGAGGGAACGACAATACGTATTCACTCTATGCCTCTCCCTGATGTGCCAGTAGATTATGGAGGCACATCACAAGCACCTCTTGAGTCCTTTACACGCAGCGCGTCCACCATAGTCAGCAGTGGAAGCGGGTACCTCTACACATTCGCAGGCTCTCCCATCTCCATATCTGCAGAAAACGAAGCAACAGTACTGTCAGTGACCGCGGACCGCGGATTGACGATTGCGGACGGTTCACTTTCAGGAACGGTCATCGGTACGGCGGATGTGGCTGTTACACTGTCTAGTGACAAATCCCTGACCATCCATGTGATTCCTGTGTACAGGACTGTGCTTTATACGCCCCATTATTCAAACAGGGCCGTTAAAGGGGTGATATCCACATTGGACGGAACGCAGACTGCGCAGTGCAACTCTTGGCTATTACCTTTCCAGAGAGTGTGCATGCTGCAGACAACAGCCCCGATTGTGGTCCACGCTGAATGTATCCATTCGGATCCATACCCTAATGACATCATATCCTCGCGCATACCATGGATCATCAGTGAATGGGATATCTGTCTCTATAAGGATAACGCGTATCATCATACGGGTCTATTACATAGACAGATTGAGAACTATAGGGATGAGATAACACTGACACTCACGTCCTCTGATTATAATGAAGACCCCGCTGGGTCGGGCATATTCGGGATATCAATCAGACCCTATCCCTATATAGATGGGGTATTTGCGGTATTCTTCGATGCACGTTCATACGGCACGGAGTTCCCTGCACAATATATCCTCCCTGGAATCTCTCTGCCAAATGACCCAGACCGTGAATATGAGCTGAATCACATCTCTGCCCCGATGCAGGGAATGTTCCAGATAGGCCCTGCCGCATTGCCTATGGCAACGGTGGAGGTAGATGATTGGCAGAGGTCCCATACGACATCGGACAAGTCCGACGACATCTCCCCTTATTCACCGATTATCCCAGAACAATCCGTGGAGGTCTCTTCGGCCACGCTCGGGACTATCACCGGTAATCGCATATGGTATAGACCACGCACCCACCTGCTGACCGTGGATGAGGACCAGGATGCGATTCTTATCTTCAACAATGGCGGAGGAAGATTCCTCTCGACCCAGAGGGCTGTCTCCCCCTCCGCACATCCATCCAGGGATGCAGACACGGAGATAGGGAACTTCTATTACGATTGGAAGGAGGATAGCTGGTATTGGTTCTCTGGAAGAGGGACCCTGCCAGTCAATGAGGAGATGAAGGTCTACTTCAGGTCGCTGCCATTCACCGAATCTATGGACAACCCGAATGGATCGACATATTCTCTCATACCTCCTGATGGCATGGGCGGGATGACAGCCTGGGAAACAGAGAAGCCTTATTTCAAGGGTGTTGACGATTCCACATACATCGGAAACCGCATCTCCTTTGAATATACCTTCACCGCCCGCAAATCACAGGACAGGATGATCAGAAGGACATTCTACCCTGCATGGACTCCATTATTGAATGACGGAGATGTGCAAAGGGCCATACTGATAACTCCTGGACACAAGGCGATAGAGATTCACAACATCCAGACGGTTACCGAGACATATAACGTATCTTTAGATGTGAAACCCATTGTGGTCTATGGATACAAGCGTTCCTTCTGCATGGATTTGGGGGTATCTAAACAGATATCGATACAGTATACGCGCCCCGGTCTGCCCTACCCTCAGAACACCATCGCTCCGACCCCGCACGAGTGTGACAATAGCAGCGGGGACAGCCGCAGATGGTCCAATGCAAAATGGATAGAGGGGATGCAGGAGCTCCTCAACAGATGGCAGATGAGGACGAATGGGTCAGAACTGTTCCTCCTCCGCCCGGGATTGGGTCGTCTCTCTGGCACGGAGACAGACGCAGATCCGATGAGGAGTTACATCACGAGAATCATAGGCGACAATTGTTACATCTCCGAGTTCTCGGTGCCATATGCAGACAGCCCATACTCCATATCTGGCACAGTGGGGCTCACTATCGGTACGCTGTATCCCAAGGTCTCCTCCCGTCCGTTGGTCACCGTGAACTTCTACCAGCCCATATACAATCCTGGAGATTATCCTCCTGGAACAATGAACAATCCTTATACGGAATACAATGTGACACTCTATTCCCCCACATCCGTCCCTTCGGACATATACATAACAGAGGGGGCCCATATTTCAATAAATGGGGTCATAGGTAACCAGGTTTCATATTTCTCCTATGGAATCAGATTTTCAAATGAATTTGCAGATACTCATGGCCTTACCTGCGAAAGAACTGAACGGAGCGAGGGATTCTTCGTATCTACTACTTACTACTACACATATTCTATATCGGGTACCTTATCTGCTGGGACATATACAATATCTGCAAACATAGAATCCTACGCCCCCGTCCAGTCACCCAACGCCACATCTGTCGCCTCATCAAGGCCCTTCACGATACATGTGGTCCCTGCAATAAATGATCCTGAAATAGAAGGGGATACCAGTTATAGGACCACATCCCGCAGATACCCTGCGGCCACACTTTTGATGTTGCCGGAACCTGCATCCATCTTCGGATCCAGCGGTATTCAAATTACGACCGAACCAAGCTCCGGAGGAGGGTATGATTACCGCGTCAGCGGTACTGCCGTATCTGGATGGAGTCTGTATGGAGATGAAACGCCATTCCCTCCTAAAAAGGTGATAGATGTAAGGGATCTATATGTGCCAGCATTCCAGGATTATCGTCTTTATGGTATCGGTGCAGACATCAGCGGTTCCTCGGCTCACTTCTTCTTCCCGCCTACTGATGAAAATAACATGCCAGATACTAAACAGGGTCAGAGGTTTGTATATGAGGTCACTATCACCCCTAACCCGAATAAGACAATGACAGTCATGTGGGGCATTGCAGGCGGAGGCGGCGGAGGTGGCGGAGCTGCCTGTATGGACTCGGCCTACTCTCATGATAGCGGGAGAAATACATCCGCTTATTTCCACAGTGGCGGAGGCGGCGGAAGCGGAAGCCTAAGCACCTCTTATATCAAGGAGACCAACGCTCCGGCCACATTCAAGGTATGCTGCGGATGTGGAGGTAGAGGAGGCAATTCTCCAGAGGCCCAAGACGGGTCCGAAGGAGCGGATGGTACGGATGGACTCATGGGGCAAACGACCCAACTCTATCTACTGGAGGGGGGCGCATATGTCCTCAAGAATACTGTCAATCCGGGTTATGGTGGTTATGGAGCCAAGGTAGCGGATAAGAATACTACCAACAAAGCAAAAGGCGGAGGTGGGTATAGAAAGGGCGGAGACGGGTCATATGACTATGAGATTTCCGGTTCACCCGGAATTTCTGGCCCCACATCATCTGTCGACGATTCCGGAAAGGGCGGCGCAGGTGGCGCGGGCCAGATCGGCGTTGTATCCGTGAGGTATGGTTCGAAAACTCACACCAAATCCGTTCACCTCCCGGGAGGCGGCGGAGGCGGCGGAGGTGTCTACGAGTCAGGCATGGCTCATTTCGCAAATGCGGGAGATGGTGGGTCGAAGAACATGTCCACCCCATTGGAGAACGTTCATCCCCGTCTTCCGATGGCAGGATACAGCGCAGGCGGCGGAGGCGGCGGCGGATACTTTGGATATACTACCCAACCAATAGTTGTAGGTGTCAATAAGGTGTTCACCATCATGCCCTGCGATGGAGGCCACGGCGGCCATGGGTGGGCATATGTGACCGTTCTGAATGGAACCATCACATCGACCAGTAATGGGGAGTGGCAATCATGAAGAGCAACGGGCATCTGTATATCGGAATGGACATAGACAAGGTTCTGGATATGGGTGTTCAGAAACTGGAGGATTCACTCATCGTCAACATGGTATCCGGTCCGATTGTAACATATTCCGCCGAGAACGCATACGCTTTCGATATCGGCACACAGAATGAGCTGTCGATTCACATCACCCGCAGAAATCCGCAGAATGCATATGATCCTCTGGATGATACAGATCTGGAATACACCCTTGGGGATGATGAAGATGTTGAAGATGCAGCGGACAGGACGCTGCTTGAGGGTAGCTGGGAACATTCTGGCACATGGTGCAACCGTCTCTGGAAGAAGGCTCTCACCTCACTCATAAACAGATGGCAGGCGCGTACCGATGGTAATAGGCTGACATTCATACCCGTTGTCACCATAGATGGAACCGCGGATACAGATGGCGTGTTTCAACGTAAGATCGTGGATGCGAACGTCTATATGAAGACCTTATCTATCTCTTATTCCATCAATTCTCCTGAGGTGCTCGAAGTGTCGATAAATCTCGTAAGGGGTTCGATGTGCGGTCAAAGGATTGGGAGGAGTAGCTGATGTCATCTCCCTCGAACCCTGCAACCGAGATCAATACCACTTTCGAAGCACTAGGCAACGACTTCCCCTCCGGAGTGTGCTACATCGCTAACGGATCCCCTGTATATATCGCGGATTATGAGGTGGATGGGCTCATGTGGGAGATGGGGTCGACAATACCCACCATCTCTATCGGCGGTACCACTCCGGTATTAGGTCTTGTATATAACAATGATACCACGGCACGGGAATGGGCCCTGCATGGAAACATCACCGGGAACGATGGCGACACCCTTTCATTCGATGTGACATATTCAGAAGACCCCGTCGGGACATATACATTCATCATCGTCGCGACACCTACTCCATTCCCGGACGCAGGCACGCCTGAAGACCCTATCGAGTCACTGACCATCACCGGGGCAGACCTGGCGAAAGGAGTCGTGGCAAGAACCTTCTATCTGACCCAGGGTGCAACACTGGATATAACCGGATGGTTCAACGATGGCTCGGAGTACTGGTTCGACCGCAATGATCCGGAACCGGGACACAATATAGTTAGGACCAACATCCTCAACGACAATGACCAATGGGAAGGGTACAGGTTCACAAGCAGCGGGGTGACAAATGTCAACCCTGCCATGACCGAGACGTTCTATCTGACCTATCATATGAGGGATTTGACCGCAGGGACGACCACAACATATACCTGGTCCTTCTCGATAATGGCCGATCCCGATGCGGATGATGAGTCGTCCACTCCCACTGTGAATAGGGGAGAGGGCGTGGACATCCAGAGAGAAGAGCAAATCTTCATGTCCGATATCGATAACCTCTCACAATACCTCATCTATCAATCCGAGTCGGATTACAACTGTGTGGAATCCTATACGATATACGGCGGCAGCGAGCAGCCATTCGAATATGTGAAGCTTAAGATCAACAGGAAGCAATTGAGCGTACTTGCGCCGGAACTGATTGATTACATCATCCCCGGACGGAACATTATCACATTATTCGGTCCAGGCAGAGGGGAGTATGTCGTGACCAAGTGTTCAAAATCCAATGATACATGGACAGTCGTGGCATATGCGACCATGGAACAGATCAGAGGATTGGTCATTACAGAGAGCAGATCATTCACTGAACTTGCGCCAGCTGATATGATAACGAATCTCGTCCGCAGCACCCCGGATATGCTTGCCGTCTCCGGATCCAACCCGCTCAACCTCATTCATGAGATTGCCTTCCTGGTGAGAGCCAGCAACAACTCGTGGGCAAACCCCGTAGGTTGTGCCTTCGAGGCGGGCACTAACGTGTGGTACGCCATCCAGGTGTGCGCTCTGAAGCTCAACGCCAAGGTTTGGCTTACGGATGGTGTGCTATACGTCATAGACACATCGCTCACGGCCCAAGAGGCTCTGAACCCAAGTACCACATTCAGCTCCCTCGGCCAATCAAAATCCCCATTCAACGATATCGGTACGATATATCTCAATTCAGAAGGGGGATTCCCTATCAACCCAACGGAGTATCAGCAGGATATAATCTCTAATGTGGTGGATACTCCTGAACTAGGGGAGGATGGCAGTGAGGTGCTCCGTAATACCGTTACCATCACGTATAAAGGGAATATGACGACCATGTCCGATAACAATGGCAACCCCGCGAATTCCCGTTCGATCTACAATATGAAAATGCACTCCCTGACCATACCTCAGATATCCGAGGGTGATGCCAAGGCGATCGCGAACCTGATGGCAAACAAGTATTGCGACTCCGAGACATCCATCTCCTTCTCTATGGCAGAGATCGTCGAATCAACGGAAACAGAGGACGGCGTGACAACCACGCACTTCCGTTGGTACCCCTTCTTCACGCCATTGACACGTGCGGAGAAGATCGTGGATTACGTCAACGAGTCGACCACATCCATCACGAGCAACCTCGACCTTACCTCAAAATTCTATAATAAGGGCATGCTGTCCCTGTACGAGTCGTCGTTCCCGCAGCATATCACCAAGTACACATTCGGTATCTCAATGCCGACCGATGTCTCGCAGAACAACTCCATCATACTGAGTGCAATCAACAACGGCTGATGCCTTTATAAATCCATGATGCGATAGTGCAACGATCACGATGAGTATGCACACCATCGAAGTGGTGTACGATCCTACCACCAGGCGTATATCACTGACGCAGAACACTGATAAGTATGGTGGTGCAACATCGGATAACAATTCTGTCGCTATCAGAGTCTATGGCATAGAGCCAGAAGGGGACAACTTCAGGGCACGCGTGGACTTCAACGTGCAGGTGATGACCAACGCCCACACCTATCAGCACCCTTATGTGGAACTGGAGCCGGAATTTGCGGAGGAACAGACTCTCAGGGGCCTCTCTCCCCCTCCGCAGTATTCCGCCCCATGGTCTGGAGTGATTCCGGGCGCGGTGCTCGCTGCCACCGAGCAAACCCATAACAAGCTTCAGTTCCAGCTTCTCCTTGCAAGCGATGATTACGTCATCAATTCCCGTAATACGATCACTCTTGAGGTCACGCAAGCCATCTCCGCGCAGTCAGACGATCTGCCGATGCCTGAGCTCCCAGACTGGGAGATCCCTGACGGTCAGATCCCGGAGTATGTCGACCTCCACACGGTGGAGCTAGAATATGACCCAGATACCAGAAATCTCTCATTCGTAGATGAAAAGTCCAAGTATGGCGGGTCGACGATAGACACCAACTCGGTAGCCATCATAGTCACATCGGCGAGTGCTCAGCAGACTACCAGAGGCGGTAATTCGCTGTTCAAAGCAAGGATCGACTTCGCTGTGCCGGTGATCGTTGAGAACGGCATAGCGGTCAAGCCGTTCATTTCGCTGAGACCCATAGGCAATGCACTTATTGCCATGGTCCCGCAGCCCGTGCTGATGGCCGCCAGAGAGTTGAAGAAGCTCCCGCTTCAACTGGTCATCAGAGAGGGTGACGCGATCATCAACTCCCGCAACACCATCACTCTCGATATCACCAGGGCCATCAACGCTCTGCAGACCATCAACAACGTGTATGCCCCGGACCTGATGTTCCGCGATGATACGTGGGAATGGATGGAGGACTACACCTACTCGATAGGGTCTGTGGTCGTATATGATGGAGCGATCTACATCTCTCTAGCCGATGATAATCTGGGCAACAATCCTGCGGAAACGGAGGGGATGTATTGGACCATCCCCGCATCCGCAACCATTCAGCTCAATGGACAAGCTACTGCTTTATCCAACGATGTATCGATATATGCCCCCTCCTCCGCGGGGACCAACGGGCAGATTCTCATATCAAACGGTTCAGGTGAACCTGCTTGGCAGGATAGTATCGAGAATTACGCGAAAAAAGTTTCCGAGGAGAGAGTCATATATAGTGAGGGGGAATCTTCCATTACCTTATCTCATGACCTCGGGGATTACCCGTCTTCTGTACTAGTCTTTGAAAGGTCAGGTGCTCCCGGGGCATATAAATGGAATAGGGTAGACGTGGCATATGAGGCTACAGAGGACGAAATCATCTTAAAATTCGCAGTGCCAGTCCCGTATGGGGTGGCATTTAAAATCAAGGCGTTGATATAATGACAAACGACGAGAATCCTACGTTGAGGCAGTACTCCAACTTGGAGGTGCACGGAAAAATAACACAGACTGTAGCCCAGGGCACGAATAGTGACGATGTGGTGAAGGTGGGAACATATGCTCCCATCTCTATAACCGCGACCACTCCTGCAGGCGGAACGATACCTGGACAGGTAATCATCTGCGGGGATGGATCGACAGCAGGAGCGGGCGCGGCTTATATAAAGACAGGTGCATCTAATTTCAAATTGCTTGGTGGGTTGCAAACAGAAGCAATCTCTAATTCGACGACCACGCCATATAAGTTTCCCCTGCTTATAAATTCTATTAAACAGGATGGGGATACTCTTGCAACAGGCCCCATCACTTCTGCAAACCTAAGTGATGATTTATATTATCAAATTTTCACACATCCAACTCAAGGATCTTTCCGTTCACTGCATACACCCCAACTCGAAACACGTAGTATCTACCTTAGATCGAATGATAATCCTACAGGCATTTATTCTTGTATTCAACAAACAGGAGGTTCCAGTTTTTCAGGGCTATCTATAGTATCCACGTATATTGTAGGTAGTACTGTAAAATCCGCAGGCATCTCCATATCCACATTAACTGATGAGATGGTGGGGATAACAGTTAATGGCCTAAACAACGCATATACATTTAGCACCACTGGGCTTAAATTATATGCTTCCGGTTCAATTCAGGCAGGAGATGCGTATGCTGTATCAGGCAATGCAGTCTACGATTATATTCAGGGCCTGCCTGAACCAATGATCTTTAAGGGTACAGTAGGTACCGATGGTACGATAGCATGGGCTGACCTGCCCCAACCTGCTGCAGGCACAGGTGTATCTTCTGGAAACGAGGGTTGGACCTATAAGGTCATCACAAAGTACACCAACACCGGTTCAAGTGATTACCGTCCGTCCGCAGAGATAGGCGACACGATCATATCCAATGGTACCGAATGGACAGTCATCCCATCCGGAGACGTCCCTGCAGGTACAGTCACATCCATAGCCACAGGTGCAGGTCTTACAGGCGGGCCAATCACCTCCTCAGGTACGATTAAAGCCAACCTCAACAGTGAAACATCTATTGGAACGATCGGATCGAACAAGGTGTATGCCGTAGGTGTGGACTCCAACAGCAAACTTGCTGTGTCCGTACCGTGGACAGACACACTGGTCACACAGAATTATGTGTCTTCCGGTCAAGGGACCTTCCCACTCCTTCTCTCTGGGCAGTCCGATATCACGTCCACTAGCACCAGGGGTGCGAAAACGGCGAATCTGACCAATAAGATATATGCGGATATGGCAGCTGACGCATTATGCCTTAACGGATTCAATCTTTCCGGAGGAGGCAGCTTAGGTTTATTGAGCAAAACTGGAGGCATCACCCAGACAAATATGTCTTATCTATCTCTCGGCTCAGGGAATCTGATTCTGGAAGCACGTGGCAGTTCATCAACAAATATTGCCTCAATAAGCATGTCCACTGGAGAGGTAGACTTAGTAGTTAAGGGAAACGTACACTACCATTTTGGTTCTTCAACCCTGACTGTGCCAGGTAAAGTAGATCTTACAACATCCGGCGATATAGTCTCCTCAAACAGGTATGCGGTTACAGGCGGTACGGTATACACCGCTTTACAGTCCTACGCTAAAAAAGCATCATATACCGTTTCCGTGAATGCTGCAGGGGCATACACTGTACCACCTGGAGGTACTGGACTCGGATTTGCGCCCAAGGTCGTTCAAATCTATGACCCTGATGGCATACAGGTGTTGGTTCGTACAGAACTCACAGATGGTAGTGTAACATTCCGCACCGCCACAGCACTCTCTGCGGCTCAGACATGGACAGTGAACATCATCGGCTGGTGAGATAAGTGGTCGACACTGTGACGAACCCCGTTCCGATCCCATCGGACGTGGAGGTCAATGGCAAGGTCAAGGCGACCAAATTCATCGGCCCGTTGGAGGGCAATGCAGATACTGCAACGACAGCTACGACCGCAAGTAAACTTGGGTCAAGCAATGTCGGAGCCACGCTGAAGATAATGTATCTCAACGGCGGATCACCGACCAACGGTACACAGCTTTATAATGACAAAGTAAAGGTTGCAGGTACTGCTTCTACTATCGTCACTACGGGCACGACCGCTTTAGATCTGGCAACCGCAAGCCATACCCATGGGAACATAACTAACGATGGCAAGCTCGGGACCGCAAGCAGAGTCGTAATTACTGATGGCAGTAAGAACATCACGACCGACTCCAATATCGACACCACCGAACTGAGTTACCTAAATGGTGTTTCGTCCAACATCCAGACCCAGATTGACGGTAAAATGAAAAGGGGTACATATGAGCGTATAGAAGGTACAACTTCTGCTCATAAGGATCTCAATAATTACTATACGCCTGGATTTTACAATGTAAAAGGATTGTATACGGATAATTGTCCTTTAACAACAGATACAGATTACTATCTAATGGTGATGCCATGGAATAAGGATAAATGGACTACTCAATTCCTTATTTCCGGAAATGGTACGCCCAATTCCGGAAAAATGTGGTATAGGACTACAACAAATGGTACCGCAACCACATGGGGCGGATGGGTGAGGGCTGCATCCGCGTCAGAACTTCCCTCCGCATCCTCCACCACACCCTCTGATCTGGGCACCGCCGCCGTGGGAACATCCACAGCATATGCGAGGGCGGACCACGTCCATAAGAAACCTACTGCATCAGATATTGGTGCTGCGCCGACCTCCCATGCAGTTGACGCCAGTACATATGGATGGGGCTCTAAATCTGTTGCAGGGCATCTAAAGGTAGGATCCAACATCACTGTATCAGATGGTACGATCAGCCTTACAAAAACGGATGTTACTAGTGCCCTTGGTTATACGCCCCCTACGTCTAACACGGACACTCTGATGACCCAGAGTGTCAGTACAGCTAATGCAACATACCCTATACTTGCGTGTCCCACTGCAGATGCGACAGCTAACCAGGGTGCGAAGACAGGTATCTTTGCCAGTTCTGTTGAACTGAATCCGTCAACCGGAAACATCGTATTCACTAAAGCATCAGGCGGGATCTCATATAAAGGTACAAAATCCACATACAACATGATCCGCTTTGTAGATAATACAGGCGACACCTTTGGTAACGGCATCATAATAGGAGGGGGAGGGCTCGTCTCAATAGGCGGAGGTGAGTCTGCAACCACTATTGCGGGATCTGAAAGCGGGGGGCTGGAAGAACTAAGGCTCGGGAGTGACGGAGTCATCAGAGTATATACGAATGTTCAAAGTAACTCCACCACAGTAAGTACGTTCAACACAGACGGTACATTCACTCCTAAGACCTCTGGGTCTGTTGCATCTAACAACGGGAACGCAGTCACAGGAGGGGTCGTATATACCGCGATACAGAACCTCAAGAGCGAAATCGGCACGCCCATGCACTACAAGGGCGCATGGACATCCAATAACTCCTGGCCATCCAATCCCGCCACAGGGGACACATATAGGGCAACCGTAAATGGGTCGATTGATAATGTACCAACATGGAAAGCGGGAGATACACTCGTCTACGGAGAATCCGCATGGGATATTATCCCATCGGGTGATGAGCCCACGGGTACAGTCATACCTTCTGGAACTATTACAAACGGTCACATTGCGGTATTCGATGGGACTTCAGGAAACGTCATCAAGGATGGAGGTGCAACATCCCAGTTCCAACCTGCTGGTACATATCTCACATTATACAACAACGCATCAAATCTTTCCACCATTGCTGGTTGGGGAACACTCACATCTACTAACGGATATACACATCTTGCAGGTGTGGCTCAAGCAGCAGGAGGATCCAATGGTGAATTAAGGATTGCAACCAAGAGCGGACAAGTATCTGTACAAGTCGATGGGTATTATTACCAAAATGAGGGAAAATATCAAGTCATTGATACTACCACCACACAATCACTCACCAATAAAACATACAATGGATACACACTTGCCGCAGCATGCGCGAAAGGTGTAGATACATCCATAGCTAACGCATCTTCAAGCGCCAGTCTCCCTACAAGTGCGGCGGTCGCGGCGTTCGTAGAAGGAAAAGGGTATACCACTCTTTCGATAGGCACAACCTCTACCACCGCGGCTGCAGGTGACCACACCCACGCCATATCCTTGGAAAGCGGCGGCGCGACTACTTTTGTATTGTCTCATGGAGGGACATACACCCTGACTGCGGGAGGATCCAGTGTCATTTTCAAAATGCCGAATGATGATAATACCCACTACACCGCAAATCTGATCACGGGTGCATCAGCCACAGCTCAGTCCAATGCGGCAAATACTACAACCAACAGCATATTCCTCAACCTGGTTGAGAACAGTACCGTACGCAATTCACATAATATAGTGGGTTCGGGAGGAACTACCGTCGCGTGTGATGCAAACGGCAAGATCACGATCACATCTCCTTCACTGGGTACAGGGGCCTCTAATGCCGCCAAAGGAAATCACACCCACACTGCATCCCTCACGGCCGCAGGATCCAGTGGGACCACTTTGGCACATAACACATGGTATACACTTACTGCGGGCGGGTCCAGTGTCATATTCAAGACCCCAGCGGATAATAATACTGACATATATGTAAAACAGATTCCTCTCACAACCGATAACACTTACACATATCCTCTTCTCGCAAGTGCTACAGCTAGTGCTACGACTGAAACTACGACCACAAGTGTGTTCTGTCCAAACATTCAATTAAGACCCTTGTCTACCGCAATTACATTATCGTTATCTGGGACTATTGGTTGGGTTAGTCCTTATGGTTTGTCCCATTCATATAATATCGACTCCACCTCACATAATATAGAGTTTGTTAGAAACAATACAATCCCCGGGTATATTATATCCGCCAATTCAAACGGAGGGTCATACTCTAAAATTTCCAGTGCTACGCTTTATGAGCCAGCAGATGCGGATTGCGGAGTAGGATATCTTGCTGCAGGATATGTCAAGGCAGTTCATAGAGGACGTAGGTCAACGTTTACGATGCCCGCCGCGACCACCAGGTGCAAACTCATCACTATTGCCAATGGGGATTACGTCAATAATAATTACACCGCACATATGAAGTTCAGAATCCGCACCGCAGTGAGCAACCCGTACGAGAACTTCACCGTGGAGATTCACTGGTCAGGCGCAGTCTCCAATATGCTGATCTACTCTGGTAATGCAACGGTCACGGGATCCGCACCGATCAGGTATGTATCCAGCTATGTAACGAAGACCCTGTCCTCCTCTGGTCATGGGTGTTTTGTAATGGTCGAGAACGGATCCACCACTGCAAGAAACATGATCATTGAGGTCCTTGAAGCGGATATTCCATATACTGTCGAGACAGGAACTCTTGCAGCACACGGCCAGACTGATGGCAATTTCAACATCGACCGTTTAGAGGCTGCTAACAATGCAGATAGGACCATCGTTTCCTCGGGTTCGATGGTCACCAGCATCACGGGTAATTGCAGCGGATCGGCAGGAAGTGCGAACTGGTCTTACTACCTCTATAACGATTATTGGGGCACCACCGGAGAAGCGATCACCAGCGGGCAGATCATCGCAAAAGGTTCAGACGGAAAGGCATATACCCTAAAGAGCAGAACGGACAAGGTGTTCGCATTGCCGTTGACTGTCGGGAGGGCGAACAGCGCATTCAATGCGAATGTGAACTGTGCAGTCCAGCATCAGGTCCGTAACTTAGCCTCAAGCGCCCTTACATCAATGGTCGTAGATGCTTCTTCTGCTATAGGTGCACCGCTATATATCCGTGGATCTCTTGATTCCAATGGCTATTTCATCTGTGACGGCCACTACTCATCTGTAATGACCAATGGATACACCTGGGTGCAGATCGGGTCCTTTGCACGTACCGTAAATAACTGGAATCTCGACGCATCACACATTCAGCACGCAATCACACTTAACTCCAGCGGAAAGGTGACCCATGTTGATGGAAAGGCCGTGTTGGATACGACCTATACGGTCAATAATGGTACGCTTACGATCAAGGGAGGTTCAACGACCGCCACGACATTCACTGCGAATTCATCCACTTCTCCGACTTTGACAATCTCGGGAAGCAGAGGAACGACCGTGACTGCTGCATCGGGTACGATCACAGTTTCATCCCCACAGATATATTCGTCCACATCTGCGCCCACATCCTCCGATGGGTCTAACGGCGACATCTGGATCCAGTACACGGCGTGATAGACATGGCTGTACAAGGTAGCGGCACACAGGCAGACCCTTATACAAAAATTACGGGCATGGGGTTCCAATGGCTGGATGTTCAACCCGCTACGACCTATGTGGCTATCGGAACGGATATAGACATACGTGATGACGCATATGAACTCAGCGATTCAGACCCTCGTCTGCCCGCATATGGGCTGGCCTATGACCGCTCTTTGGGTTATTGGTCGTTGCACGGTACGGTGTCCGCAAATGCGGGAGACACACTACATATAGAGTTGGATAACGGGGAAGAAGTGTGGCAGTCATGCACTCTCGTCTTCGTATCATCTGGACCTACTGTTGAAGGAAGCGGAACACAGGCAGACCCGTGGACGAGATGGGAGGGGACGGCATGGCAATTCTGGGATGCGGTGGTCGATGGAAGGACATATTACGCATCCATTGGGGCGTATTTCGATGTGACAGATTACGACCCAAGGGAAAGTGGCGAGGAAGATTATTTTGTTATAAAAGTTCAACCGAATGGCACATTGGGTCTTTCAATTGTCAAATACGGACTATCTGGCACGGCTACATCATCTGGGAAGGTAACTGTCCGCCTCGTTTGGGGTTTAGAGGGGCATGAAGAATATAAGGAGATTTACATTCAACTCGGCTCTGGACCTACACTCAACGTAAAGGTCAATGGTGCATGGAAGGAAGGTAAACCGTTCGTCAAGGTGAACGGTGCATGGAAGGAAGCAACCAAGGTCTTTGTTAAAGTCAATGGTGCGTGGAAGGAGTCTCAATGAGATGGTACCACCTGCTCGCCACATATCTCATCCTGGCTATACTGTCCTTCAGCATAGTCATCACCGTCGTGATACCCTACACCCCGCAGGATGCCGCGGGGATCGATCCTCCCGAGACGCATGACGGCATATGGTGGAGGTGCCCCAATCCAGAAGGCACAGTCTACTCGTCGGTGTACCTCGATCTCACGGTCAGCAAGGATGATTACGAATCCTCTTTATCACGCACCCTCCTGCGCAACGCCACCGTCTTCGTGCCGTCGTACGCACAGCTGATCGACCCGAACGATCATTACGTGAGGATCATAGCCGAGCACATCCTCACTAACACTGAGGGCTGCTCCGATTACCTCAGGGCCGTGGCGGGGCTGAGGTTCGTGCAGGCCGCCATCGACTATGTATCCGATCCTGACCTGTACGGGTGTGACGATTTCCCGGCCACGCCCACGGAGACGCTGTACATGAGGGCGGGGGACTGCGAGGACTCAGCCATCCTCCTAGCATCCATATATCTGGCCATGGACATGGACGCCGTCCTGCTTGATTATCCACATCACTACGCTACCGGCGTAAGATGGGAGGGGCAGGACGAATACCTGGCCTGTCAGACCACATCGCGCATCGCCACTCCGAACAACAATCTCAAGCACGACAACACCCTACCGGAGTTCGTCCATATCGACGATGTGCCCCAGGTGTGCTGTGCGGTTAATGACGGGATAGCATTCATGAGATACGGGATCAAACGGACTATCGGGGTATGACACACCTTCTCACGCCAATCTTATATACCTGATATATCATGTATACCATAGGTCCTTGTGACACGCACAGCAAACGACTCCACTCGACTGCTAATCGAATAACGGAACGTGTCATGGGCGGGGCCCGATCACCTGGGACGCATACAGCAAACCAATAAGAAATGGCAGCTTTAGGAGCTTCGGTTCGATTCCGATTGACCGCGTCCTGGGAGGTGATTGCTATGATAGGAAACGACAACGCATTTGTTAACCAGGCAGCTGACGCTGCAGCTAGGACCCACACGGAGAATGGCGCGAACGCTTACAGAACGACCCAGTCCGCACTTGTGGACCTCTTCGCCTCCATCGGGGCACTCAGAGAGTCCAACAGGATGCAGTTCGACAGATTCACGGACATGCTCGACCTGTCCGCCGCGGAGGATGCCACTATCCTCGCGAAGATGCTCTTCTATGCAAGGGACATCAGGGGAGGACTCGGAGAGAGGCAGGTCTTCCGCGACGCTCTCGAGCACTGCGCGAAGAACCACCCTGAGGTCATCAGACCCAACATTCGCAGGATCCCCGAATACGGCAGATGGGACGACCTGCTCGCTCTCATCGGCACGCCCCTCGAGGACGAGATGTGGGCCTTCATCGACGAGACCATCAAGAACGATATGTGCCAGATCAGGGACGGCAAGCCCGTGTCCCTTCTCGGCAAGTGGCTCCCCTCCGCGGACACCTCCTCCAGGGAGACCCGCAAGATGGGATGTTACGCAGCCAAGAAGCTCGGGTACACCGTGCACGACTACAAGCGCGTGGTCAAGCACCTCAGGAAGCACCTCCCCATCACGGAGACCCAGATCTCCTCGAACAAGTGGGACGAGGTCAAGTACCCCGGAGTGCCCTCCAACGCCATGATGAAGTACAATAAGGCGTTCGCAAGGCACGACGCCGAGAGGTTCGCACAGTACGTCAACGACGTCAAGGCCGGCAAGACCAAGATCAACGCGTCCACCCTCTACCCCTACGAGATAGTGGAGAAGGTGCGCTGCAACAACGATGCCGTCATCTATAAGGAGATGTGGAAGCACCTGCCCAACTACGTGGACGGAGAGAACGACTACCTCATCATCGCCGACACCTCCGGCTCCATGATGGGGCGCCCCATGGACACCGCCATAGGTCTGGCACTGTACTTCGCAGAGAGGAACCAGGGAGCCTTCAAGGACATGTTCCTGACCTTCAGCTCCACGCCCGAGTTCGTGCAGGTCCCCAGGGCCCTGCCCCTCGACAGAAGGATCTACACGGTCATGAACGCACCCTGGGGGGGCTCCACCAACCTGCAGGCCGCGTTCCAGCTGATCCTCGACACCGCCAAGAAGGGCAACGTGCCCGCGAAGGACATGCCCAAGTCGCTGATCATCATCACCGACATGGAGTTCGACGCTTGCGTGGAGGCCACCCCCGTCGAGCCCGACAAGCCCGTCACGGTCACCAAGATCCTCGTCGACCCCATGTCCGGACTGCGCTACAGCGTAGAGGTGCCCGCACCTTACATCCCTCCCCGCAGGATGAGGGCGGACTGCACGTTCTTCGAGTCCATGCAGAAGATGTACGCCGAGGCCGGCTACGAGATGCCTAACGTGGTCTTCTGGAACGTCAACAGCAGGAACTCCACGGTGCACACCAAGGCCGACACGCCCAACGTGCAGCTGGTCTCCGGGTCGTCTCCTTCGGTCTTCCGCAGCCTTACGGAGTGCCTGACCATGACCCCCTACGAGGCCATGCTCAAGATCCTGTCCGTGGACAGATACAAGAACATCGTCGCGGAGACAATAGGATGATATATCATGTCATCGATACACTAGCAGAGGTCGTAAAATGGATACAGAACTCAAAGCAAAGCTCAAAGCGAAACTGAATGTGACCGTACAGGCCGTGCAGGGAATGATGCAGCCCGACATCGACGATGAGGAGAAGCAGGGCTGGATCGCCATCTACAACGGTGCTATGCGCAAGATCATGAACGACTACCTCGCCGACGAAGTCCCTCCTCAGGCTCCCTCGGAGGAGCCTTCCGCAGAGGCCGGAGAAACCGTCGTGGAAGACGTCGGTGGAATCACAAATGCCGAGTGAGCTCATGGATTTCGGCGAAGCACTCAAGGCCCTCAAAGAGGGTAAGAAGATCGCCCGCGAGGGCTGGAATGGGCAAGGAATGTTCCTCTACCTCACGCCCGGACATAAGCTGTCATCTCAGGAGTGGACCGCAAAGGACTCCGCTCATGAGATGACCGACCACGAGCGTCTAACAGGTGAGGTCGAGATCCTCCCCCACATCGACATGTACACGGTCAACCGTGACGGTCGCAGGGGCAGGCTCTGCGGATGGCTCGCCAGTCAGACGGACATGCTGTCCGAAGACTGGATCATTGTAGAGTAAACTAATTAACATCATAGATACTGTCTATACAAAATATAGACAATATCTATTTATACTTCTTTTGCATATCATATCTCGGGTGAAAGCCCGAGGAGAACAAAACATGAAGAACGTATTGATCGTGATCGACATGCAGAACGACTTCATCACCGGTTCCTTAGGATCGGAGGATGCTCAAGCGATCGTTCCTGCTATCGTGAAGAGGATCAGGAGCGGGTACTATGACGATATCTTCGCCACCAGGGACACGCACAAGGACAACTACATGGATACCCTTGAGGGACAGAAACTGCCGGTGCCGCACTGCATCAAGGATACCGAAGGCTGGCAGATCCAGAAGGACATCAAAAAAGCTCTGGATGATATGAACGGAGACTCATACGTTCAGATCATCGACAAGTACACCTTCGGCTCGCTGTTACTGCCGACCAAGATCAGGGACGGCGTCGAGGAGATTGACATCGTCGGGGTCTGCACGGACATCTGTGTCATCAGCAACGCCCTCAGCCTGAGGATGTTCTACCCGAATATGCCCATCCGCGTCATAGCGAATGAGTGTGCGGGAGTGACCCCCGAGCTGCACGAGGCCGCTCTGAAGGTCATGCAGTCATGCCAGATCGATATCGAGACCACGGAGTGAGCGGATGCTGACCTTCAAGGACATACCCACGGATAAACCGATCACGTATGAGATCAGCATAGGAGAGTTCAACGACCAGACCCCCAAGATCAAGGTGGCCATAGATAAGCTTCTTGAAGGGAAGCACCTGGTCATCGAGGTCGTGTGGACCTTTGAGGCCAGCAGGTGGGAGCGCGATCTGTTCAACCTCCAGTGCATCATGGACATGCTGCGCAGAGAACAGGGGATCAAGGTCTGGCTCTATATCAGATACCTGCCTAACGCAAGGATGGACAGGACTGATGATGAGACGGCGTTCACTCTGTGGTCCTTTGCGAGGATAATCAACAAGATGTACTTCGTAGGGGTAAAGATCGACGACCCCCACTCTGATACAGCACTGAATCTGATAGACAGGAGCTATCCCGGGTCCATATCGGACCGCTATGCTGCGGTATGTAAGAAGGTCAAGAACCCGCTGATCGTCTTCCCGGACGAAGGAGCCCTATACAGGTATGCCAAGGACATCCCCGAGGATGTGCCGGTCACACACTGCAAGAAGACCAGGGACTGGAACACGCAGCACGTGACGGACATGAAGCTGATGAACCCCGAGATGGTCAAGGGCAAGGACGTGGTCCTCATAGACGATATCATCGCCCACGGCTACACCATGTATCTGGCCATCAAGGAGATCGAGGAATACAGCCCCAAGTCTATCACGATCTACGCCACGCACATAGAGGAGTCCTTCATAGACGGGATACTGTGCCAGAAGCTGAACGAAGGAGAGATCGAGGCCCAGGTGTACACCACGGGCTCGATCATAAGGAAGTGGGACAAGGTCCCGGAATACTTCCACATACTGGAGGGAACTGAATGAAATACAACCCAATGCTAGCATGCGACTACTACAAGACCGTACACACGCAGATGCTCCCCAAGGGCATCACCAAGTCCGTGAGCTACCTCTTCCCGAGGAGCTCCCGCATCCCCGGATGGGACGAGGCGGTGTTCTTCGGCCTCAGAGGCTTCATCCAGGAGTATCTCATCGACATGTTCAATGAGAACTTCTTCAAGCAGCCCAAGAGACAGGTGATGGGAGAGATAGAGTATGTGCTCAGGCACACTCTCGGAGAGAAGGCGAAGTCCAACATCAAGCAGATCGGCGAGCTCTACGATCTGGGCTATCTGCCCATCGCGATCTACGCCCTGCCCGAGGGATCGCATGTCCCTATGGGAGTGCCGATGCTGGCCATCACCAACACCCTGCCGGAGTTCGCATGGCTCCCGCAGTATCTGGAGTCGCTGCTGTCCTGCGAGATGTGGCACGGCATCGTCGTGGCCACCGTCGCGGACAAGTACAGGCAGATCGTCGACAGATGGTACGAGAAGACCGTGGTCGGCGGCAAGCCCGAGACCGCACTCTCCTGCTTCGATATGAGGGGAGAGGAGTCCTTCGGGGACGCTGTCAAGGCGGGAGCCGCATGGGCCACGTCCTTCGTGCCCTGTGCCACCGTCTCCACGGCCACCTACCTCTACGACTGCTACGGCGCAGACGAAGCCTGTATCACCGGCTCGCCGTCGACGGAGCACGCGGTCATGTGCTCCAACTATGCGGTGGACGGGGACGAGGTCACCTTCCTCAAGAGGATGCTCACGGAGGTCTATCCCGAGCAGAGCTTCTCGGCGGTGCTGGACTCCTACGACTACTGGCGCATGATCAAAGAGGTGCTGCCCACGCTCAAGGAGGAGATCCTTGCACACAAGGGCTGCTTCCTGCCGAGAGGGGACTCAGGCGATCCTGTCGAGGTCGTTACGCAGACGGTGTTCGCACTCTGGGACATCTTCGGCGGCACGGTCAACGACAAGGGCTACAAAGTCCTCGACCCGCACGTCAAGGCAATCTACGGGGACGGCATCACCCTCCAGAGATGCGAGGAGATCTACTCCATCCTGGAGAAGAACGGCTTCGCGGCAAGCAACGTGGCGCTGGGAGTAGGCTCGTACAGCATGCAGGCGGTCTGCATCGACGATAAGCACTATCCCTTCACCAGGGACACCTTCAACATCGCCATCAAGGCCACCTACATCGAGGTCAACGGCAAGGCGTACATGATCCAGAAGTCGCCCAAGGTCAACGGGGCGCACGGAGAGACCACCGAGTACTTCAAGAAGTCCAAGAAGGGAGCGATACTCGTGACCGGAGAGGACGGGGAGTACATCGCGGAGGACGGATTCCTCTTCGATGAGACCCGCAAGAGCAAGCTCAACAGGCTGAGGCTGGTCTTCTACGAGGGACAGATGGGCCGCGACGACTCGCTTGACGAGATCAGGGACAGGCTCAACAGGTACAGGGAGAAGCAATATGAGGTTCAACGCTGAACAGGCGAGGGACGACATAATCCTCTTCATCCGGGACTTCTTCAAGTCCTCCGGAGGAAAAACCGCGGTGATCGGACTCAGCGGTGGCAAGGATTCCACCATAGTCGCGGCACTCTGTGCCGAGGCCATCGGCAAGGAGAACACCGTAGGCGTGATCATCCCTAACGGAGAGATGGCCGACATCGGCGAGGCGAAGGAGGCTGCCGAGCTGTACTGCGGCGACAGCTATGTGTTCAACCTGTCATCGATGATGATGTGCATGAACACGTCCGTGCTGCCGAAGTCCACGGAGCAAGCGAGGATCAACTTCCCCGCAAGGATGAGGATGTGCATCCTCTACTACGTGGCGCAGAGCCTCAGGCACGGCCGTGTGGCCAACACCTGCAACCTGTCCGAGGACTACGTCGGATGGGCGACCAGGTACGGCGACACCGCAGGGGACTTCGCTCCCCTGCACAATTACACCGTGCAGGAGGTCAAGGCCATAGGCCGCGCTCTGGGCGTTCCATCCGAGCTGGTGGAGAAGGCACCGTCCGACGGACTCTGCGGCAAGACCGACGAGGAGGGGCTGGGCTTCAGCTATGAGGTGCTGGACAGATACATCCGCACGGGGGAGTGCGACGATACCTTGATCAAGGAGAGGATCGATACGCTCCACGAGAGGAACCTGTTCAAGCTCATGCCGATCCCGGCCGCTCCCAACAGGTACGCATAAACCCTTTACCACAGTCCCGTGGTGTAATGGAGATCATTCAAGTCTTTGGAACTTGAGATAAGGGTTCGATCCCCTTCGGGACGACCGGGTCATTGGGCTAGTTTGGCCATGCTCGCTGGTTTGGGACCAGCAGACGGAGGTTCAAATCCTCCATGACCCACCAACCTTATATATCATGTCGACGATGTATATCTAGCGTCCTACTGAGTAGGGCAGGAGAGAGACAATGGAAAAATCACTTGAAGACCAGATCGATGAATATTATGGCAAACAGGCGTCCGAACCCCCAAGATGGACACTTAAGCAGATAGTGGAATCAAGGAGGGCCATGGTCGAGGCCGTTGAAAGATTTGGGTACCTCCCCATAGCCAATCTGTGGCTGGGACCCCTTGTCACCAAATGGGCATTCGAGTCTCAAACACCCGAGAGCCTGACTCCTGAGGAGGAGGACGCACTGCTCAAGGAGTTACATGAGCTAAACCTATGGCTTAAGGACTGGATCAATACGCATGATGGCGTGTTGTAAGGAGGAAAAGATATGGCAGATAAGGACAACAAGATAAGCATAAGGATGACAGACGAGGACCTGGAGATCATTGAGAGGCTGTCCCACAAATTCGGAGACATCTCTGCCTCCGCCGTGATCCGCATGGCCCTCAGAGCGTACGACAGACAGGCATTCAGGGGGAGGAAGACGGAATGACCGACTTCTTCCTTGCGATGCTCATCATAGCGATATTCACATTGACATTGGCCATGATATGGAATATGTGATGATAATGATATTCAAAACAAGGTTTGGCACATTGGAACTGCCCAAGGATGACTGCATCACCTGCATCTACGTGGGCAAATACATGTCATGCAGCATGTGCGAGTTCAGATGGGGCCTCATAGAGGACGCCACCGAGCCGTTCTACGCAAGACAGAGGGCAATAGAGGAGGCGAGCGAATGACCCCTCTCGGGATTCGGGTGCCGCCCATGTGGATGGAGTGCACCGGCGAGGGCTACACATGCATCTGTCCCCAGTGCGGGACGATATGCAGGACTGTCAACCCCACGGGCGACAGCGCGGAGATGTACTGCACCAACTGTTACACTGGATTCAGGATCACATTCCTGAGAGAAGTGGTGGAGAAGGTGAGCGAATGACCTACGATTGGGATGCATGCGAGAAGCTCTCCCTCGATGAGCTTGATGCGCTGGCAAGGATGGTCAATACGATCCTGTGGCACGTGGACCACTTGAAAGCAAAGCTGGGTGAGTTGGGGTTTGACACAAGATCCCCCGAGAGCGACTCCTTCATGGTGCCGAGGCTCGTCCAGTACAGCGCAGACCTGCGCTATGTCAATGACGAGCTCTGCGAGCTCATCAGGAAGAAAGGCGGGGAGGTGGACGAATGAGATGCGAGATCTGTGGAAAGGAGGCTCCGTACTTCACGGAGACATACGACCCTATGGAGAAGAAGGCCAGGACGATCTACCTCTGTGAGGAGCATCAGGAGAAGATGTATAGAAGGATCGTCGACACCATGCTCAATATGGGGTCGGAGTATATCATCGAATACAATACAAGGATCCTTAAACTCCCCGAAAGCCTCGATGTCGATAAGGAGGCCATCCGCAAGATGCTAGAGGCGAATGACAAGGCAATCCCCATCATCCAGGAACCTCCGATGAATGATAAGATCAGGGACATCGGCAAGGTGCTGGCATGGCTGTATTCCCAGGGCATCCTTATAAACGGCAGGGACGACGAGATCGAGGAGCTGCTGAGGAACATCACAAAGGAGGGAGAGGAATGAGTCTATTCAAGAAGGATAAGAAGGGAGCAAATGAATGCATCCCTTCCGAAGCGGAGAGGCGTGCGAAGTGGCATGCATCCGTCTGTGAAGAGCTGCGCGCCACCGAAGGGCCGCATTCATGTAAGGATTGCATGCACACGACTCCCGTATATATCGGAGGCAACCCTGACCTGGACAGGTGCACACCCATCAGACGCTGCTCCCTGCCAGATGCCGCCGACAAGACACTCTTCGTCCAAGGAAATGAGAACGGGAAGTGGGTCTACCGCAGATGGACCGATTGCAAAGGGTTCTCTCCCGTCCACGAGTGCGAGAATTGTACGCACTACGATAAAGAGGCACTTCTCATACATATCGCAGATGATGCTGCAATCGCCAAATTGCCTGATTATTGCTGTGCGCATTATGAGTGCAAAGAGATGTTTACCGATCTCGCCTGCAAGGCCGCACTGAAGTGCAAGAACTACGAATACAAAGAGGGGGCGAGTGAATGACTGACGAAACTTCTGATATGGAGTGCATCTCATGTGTCTCTTATGTACGCAACGCTACAAAGGAAGAACTGATGTCCACCTTCAGGTACGCCGATCCCGACGAACTCGTGTGGGATGATGAGGAACAGGCATGGAAGGTCACATTCAACGAACTGTCCAATGAGAATGCATGGTATTCCGAGAGCGATGATGCTGTCAGAAGGAGACTCCCGAAGGCGAAATTCAAACAGGTGTATTACGGCGAAGACGGGTCGATACTGGAAAGCATTGACTACATGGATAATGAAGAGTTTGAGAAATATCTGGACGAAGAAATGAAAAAAATGGGGTTGAAAGAATGATCTCCGAGACACTTGAGCCATTCCTCGATGCAGGTATGGCAGGGTTGTTGTGGGGCTTCGTCATATGCCTGTGGCTGTTCGCACACGAGCTGATCAAGGATTACACGAGATTTGGCAGTAAGTACAACCCCCCTGAACTGGAGGAGTATGCGATCGTCGGACTGGCGATAGTGATGCTCAGCGCACTAACGTTCATCGTGTTGCTGTGGACACTGACCATCATGGGGGTGATGTAAGAATGATAGAGTACATCTGCGATAACTGCGGGAAGCGTATAGACGATCTGCCCAAGGAGGTCAGGGAGCACTCCTTCGAGAAGCATATCTGCAGGGATTGCATCAAGGGGATGATCAGAGAACAGGCCAAGAAGATCGCTGCCGCACACCTGGAGTGTGCACCGTACGGTCAGCTCCTGTGCATCTACCAGAACCTCAACGGAGCATACCTCAACGCGATGGACATAAGGACCCCATGGGAGCTTCCGAAGTGTCACGTATGCGGGAGCGAGATGAAGATACCCAATCCGGCGGTACGTGAGTACTTCTGCGAGACATGCATGGTCATCTATGACAGATTCGGCAACAAGATCAGGGATGTGGTGGCAGAAGAGCCCGCCCGCCCAAGTGCAGGAATGTACGATACAGCAAGAGAGATAGCCAAAGAAGAGGAAGAAAAATTAAGAAAAGAAGGGAAGTGGTTCTAATGACTGACCTAAAATCATGTCCGTTCTGCGGAGGGGATCCAAAACTGGAGTCCGACTCGCACAGGAGAGAGTTCGGCAGGGACAGATTCCGCATAGTATGCTCGTCATGCTATGCCGGCACCAGATGGTACGACAGCCCCGATGAAGCGTGGCTGATGTGGAATGGGAGAGTGAAAGAATGACAACAGATAAGAAAGAAGAAGCATGGGGCTCCGGCTACGTGCCGCACGCCTTCATGGAGAGATTCAAGTGCCCCAGGTGCGGCAGCGTGCACTTCAAGAGCTACCCGCAGGCCGTACCTGCCGACAGATCGCAGACGTGGACGTACGAGTATGTCTGCGCCAAGTGCGGTCAGGGCATGGGCCTGACGATGGTAGGGGATGACGAATGATCTTCAAGAAACATAGAAAAACCGAGCAGGCTGAACCGGAGAAACCGCCGTTCCCGCTGGATAAGCCCAACTCCTGCGAATATTGCATGCATAACCTCTGTACAGGTACGACGTACATATGTGATGCATATTACTGTATGAACAAGCGCATTGAGACCTGGTGGTGGTCCAAGGAGGGCAGCGCGTTCAGGACATGGGACAGATGCGACGACTATAAACCCCATAAGATCTGCGCAACCTGCAAATATGGTCCCGCCAGGGGTATGCTCACAGAGACCCGCATCATCGGCGATGAAGAGATCGAGGTCAAGGTGCACCCTTCGACAAGATGCCCCTATGGACCCGAGTGCAAGAATGCCGAGAAATGGGAGCCGAAGGAGATGAAGGAATGACCGTCAAGTATGAGTGCGACAGATGCCACAGGCAGACGACGGACCGTGATAAGATGATGGAGGTGACCTGGAGGAGGAAGAACGACTTCCTCGGTGTCGACTTCGTCGAGTCCGGCACGTACCACTACTGCTCGTTCTGCTCGCTGATGATGTGCAACGCCTTCGGCATCGTCAACGACGGGACGTATGCCGGGTCGCTGCGCGGCGAGGACAGGATAGGCAACTACAACGAGGATCTGAAGGAGGCCGACCCCTTCTTCAACAAGGACCTGGAGATGAAGGAATGACCGACAAAGAAGAGACTGGTGGGTGTATCAAGTGCGGTTCGCCTAAAGGGAGACCGAAGACGATCTGGGGCGATGAATACTATGTGTGTAAATACTGCGAGGACGAAGCGAAAGGGATCGCCAGGGGAGTGGTACGCATGTATCTGTGCGGTGACGACTGCTTCATCGGGTTCAGAGCGAAGGACATCCCCGAACTCAAGGGACTGTTCGCACAGTCTGAGAACGAGGACATCAGAGAGCTGGTAGAGTTCCTCGAGGGCGTGGAAGCGGACATCGGATCGAGGGAGGCGAAGGAATGACTTGGGACTCTAGTCTGACATCGCCCTTGCCATCAAGAGAGGAAGTCGAGCATAGAATATCTGCACTAGAAGAGAGTCTGAAGCCCTGCCCGTTCTGCGGTAATACCAATCTGTCAATCGAATTTGATGATTGGGGGGATATGTACATCTATTGTGCGGTCTGCGATTCGATATATGAGAATTGCCGTATTAGTAAGCTAATTGAAGGTTGGAATAGGAGGGCGAGTGAATGACTGAATTGAATAATATATTCGTACAGAGAGAGGTATCAGATATGCTGAGTGACCTGCTGAATACTGCGCAACACATCTTAGACCACCCTGAAGAACATGGGGGAGCCATAGACCTCTTCAATCTGCACTCCCAAAGTGAGCTTCAGCTACTTGCCATGTTTGGACAGGTGTGCTATGACAGGATGAAAAGATGGGAGCGCCACTCACCAATGTTTGATGAGACCCCAATAGGAGCACCATTCCATGATGCTTGAATCAGAGAAGGCTCGCCGCAATGAAGGAGGAATGAAGATGCTGTCTGAAAGGGACAAGAAAGATGTGGAGGAATGGAAGCACACGATCTATGAGATCCGCGATGAGACAGGGTGGACCACGAATGAGATCAACCTATTCCTGTTATACGTGGAGCTCAAACGCCTTAATAGCACCTTAGAGGTGATGAAATGGAGGTGAAAGAATGGCCAGAAAGAAGATGACCATCGGCGGCAGACGCGTCAAGTGCCAATGCTGCGGGAGGACCGCAAAGGTCCTGACCGTCAACAGGACGCCGATCTGCGACCATTGCTTCAAGGCCTACGCGCTCGGCCTTCTGATCGGGCGCGTGGTCGGAGGCGACAAACACATTAAAGACAAGGACAAGGAGGAATAAGATATGGATATGACTAAGGAGATGAAAGATATGACCGAGGTCGAAAAGGGCCTTTTCGTCGGCAAGAGCCAGGCTATCTGCTTGATCGCAGAGGACCAGATGAAGACGAACTGGCACTGGGCCGCGGAGGACCTGTGGAGCACCCTGTACGGGCTGCTGAAGGAGTACGGCCCGCAGGATAGCTTTGCAGGCATACAGAGCATGAGGCACATCGAGTTCATCGACCATATGTTCAGAGATGCACTCCGCACCTGGATGAACGTCACGATGGAGGAGAAAGAATGACCAAGGCGGAGAGGTTCGTCTGCGGACGCTGTCCCTGGGCCTGCGTCGTGCAAAGCGATAAAAGGCCCGACGTCCCTCCGCATACATGCCTGAACGGCAAGAGGCCGTTCTGGACGCACATAGGAGGCAGATGATGACCGGAAAGAACATGCTGATATACGCTGCGGTGTTTGTCGCCGCGGCATCGCTCATAGGGACAGGCGTGTGGCTGCATGCCGCCGCCGTGAACGACGAGAACGACTCGACCGCTGCATCGGGCAGCGGGGGATCGGGCGGATGGACGGCCCCCAGCGAGGCCATCGCCAACCTGGAGAACCACGGCGGCTATATCTACACGGTAGGCGGCGGCTCGTACAGCATCGCTGTAAGCGACGTGGTGTCCCATTCGGACGGCACCATCATCGTCAAATCCCCCGGAGCGAACCGTGTCCTCTACTTCGCCGACTCCGAGATAGTCCTTATCCAGAGCACATATTGAGGACATGTCCGTCCCCACCCCCGCCGGTGCAAGACACCCGGAGAAAGAACAATGAGAGCTGAGTGTCGGCGGGGGCGGTCCACGGGGACGGGGTCCTTTCGGACCATGATTGGTTAATCTATATTATTATTTATAAAGATTTAGGCCGTCTCACCAATATTGCTTCCTTCTCTTCTGTGCTATGAAGTGCTGAAGGTCGTCGTACAGCCGGTCGAGGTACGCGTCGATCTCCTCGTCGGGAAGGTCCTTGGGCATGGGCGGGAGGACGTAGCCCCACTGCACCCCTATATCGCCTATCTTGCCGCGGCGCTTCTTCTGCGCGGGGTTCAGACGGGACCTGGGCTGACGGTCCGCTATCGCCTGGTCGATGTCCGGCTTGGCAGGCTCCGGGGCGGGAGCGGGCTCGGGGGCGGGCTCCTGCCCGACCGTGAACGTCCTCTTGGGCGGGGGGACGAACCTCTGGTTCTCCGGGGTGTCCGGGTCCCCGACCCACATCCTCTCGACAGGTTCGGTGATGCCGGACATCATTCGCCTTCAAAATCTCCCTCAGAATCCGCGGCTCTCTCCTTGCCCTTCTCGACATCGGCGCGCAGATTATCCGCCTTCTCCTGCGACTCCTTCTCTGCCGTAGATTCTCCGAGGCGCTTTTCATTCGTCATATGGAACAAGTCCATCTCGTTAAACAACTTCTGCTTCTCCATCTCCCTTGCCGCACTGAGCGCACCCATCTCATCCATGGTCCTCTCATTATCCGCAGGATACCATATGCCTGAGGTTCCGAGGTCCTTGAACTCATTGATATCTTTGAGACTGACGTTATTTTCCTGCATGAACTTGCTGATCAGTGCGAACAATGCGGCCCTGCTCGCGGCATCCCTGCCTTCGGGCAGCGGCTCCATCTTCTGGAACTTCTCGGTGTCGCTCTTGAGTATGCCTTCAGTCTCCCCGCTGTGCTGGGCTTTGTTGGCTGCGTCCCACTGCTTCATGCGTGCGTCGATGTCGAATGTCATGGTAGATAGAGGGGAGTGTGCTTATTTAAAGAGAGGGGATGATCAGTCGAGCATGGCCTCGAGGAAGGACCTGAAGTACTCCGGCCCCATCCCCGGATGAATCTCCTGGAATCTCCTGTACGCCTCGTCCATGCGTCCCTCGTCCGCCAACTGGAGGATCTTCAGCTCCTCGTTCTCGACGTGCCCCTTCTCCTTGCGGTCGGAGTATCCCTCCTGACGCGCCTCGATCTCCCTGTCGATGTTGTATTGCACCTTATCCTCGGTGCCGTCGGCTATGCGGCCTGCCTCCCTGGCCTCCTCCGCTTCGTCCGAATTGATCCCGGCGGTCCACGGGAACTCGGTGAGGTAGTCGAAACGCTGTCCGACCGGATACCTGGGGTTGAGAGTCCTCCCGATGATCGTGTTCCCTTTCGCTTCCTCGGGCGTGGGCCTGACCATCAGTCTCTCCGATCCGTCCTCCGTATAGTATCTCGTAGGAGGCAGGGTCAGCGCGTCCTCTATCTTATCGCCGGGCGCGAGCGTATAATCCTTATACGGCCAACGATTCTGATTGCTGGTGCTCTTCACCCCTTCCTTCTTTGCACTGACATCCCCAGTCGTGAACCCGTATATCACATCCTCCCTGGAAGGGGTATCCGGGAAGAACATACTCCCTCCTGTCTTTTCGAACCTTTCGCTCATGACCTTGTCGATGTCGTACGCCATGATGATAGAGGAAGATGCGGATTTATAAGTGTTCGGGCTTCGGAGTGTGCTTTGCCAGCACACACCGTCCCCCTCATATGCGCCTCCTGCTGCGCAGGAGTCGTTCGGGCTTCGGAGTGATTATAGCCAGGCCGGGCTTGCAGGGCCCCGAAGCCCCCGGACCGACTTCAGAGGGATAACGACACGGAGGACGGCCCGGACATGAGGACTCCCTGCATAGGATGGGATGGCATGGGAAGATAAGAATGTTGGTATTGCGGGACACCGGGGGAACATGAGGGATACCCAAAACACGCGAAACGAACCCAGGCAGAGGCCCCCGATGCCCCTATGTCACTTACGACCCTCTGCTTGTATGACGGATGGACGGGAGAGGATATAATGGTTGCGATATGATATATCAGGTTCGGAGAGGGGACGGGATGGATGGCGGGAAGGGATTCCTTAAGACATGATATATCAGGTTCGAAATTTGGGTTAGGGATTTTTGTCAGCCACACCCCGGGGTCCCTCCCCTCCCGGTCCGTGGCGCGGGGGCAAATGGGGGAAGAGCAAGTGAGGTAAACACATGGCATACGTCGTAATGAGATACCTGAACAGAGACAACAAGCCCGAGACCGATGCAGACGCGAGATGGGACAGATTCATCCTCATCAACTTCAGCATCAAAGAAGACGCAATCCTCTTCTGCAAAGCTGCGGCATTGAGAGATGAGGCAGTAGACCTGTACGAGAAGGTCTATGAGAACGGTGACTACTGCTATCACGAGATCAGCAAAGAGACCTGGGAGCGCCTTGACGAAGAGGTCTTCGAGAGCGAATGAATCACATTCAACCTTTTTCCTCAAACCACTTAACAACCCAACCCCGAGGGAAAGAGGGGAAGAAAAAACGAGGGATACAAATGGCAATAACCATGATTAGACCTAAGCTTGAGAATGCGAACAAAGAACTCGTGTCCATCTACGACGCGAACGGACACCTGTCTGCCGAGAACCTGCTCAAGAAGTGCGGATTCAAAGGAGAGGTCAGCGACGAACTTCAATCAGTCGTGGACACACTCAACAAGGGCACCAAGAACGGGACGATCACCTTCTACACCGATTCGCTCTTCGTAAAGGAGAACGTCGACGTGAAGACGGGACAGAAGACCGAGGTGCTGATTGCGTACCCCTGCAAGGACGTAGTCAACGCGAACATCATGGTCGGCGGAATCCAGTGCATGAACGACATCGGGATCGCACTCGGGAACATTCCGTTCAAGGCAGGCACGCACACCGCGAAGTTCTACATCGACGAGTTCAAGGCAGGAAGCTTCTTCGTCAAGTTCGACGAGGAGACGCAGGCATACGTAAGCACCGCCAAGACCGATCCGCACTTCCTGATCTCGTGCCACACATGGGAGAACGCCAAGGGATACATCAACTTCCAGATCGACCAGATCGGAGCCAAGCTGAGGTAAACCCAGAGCCGCGATCCTCGAGCAACCAAACCCACGGGAAACCCCCTAGTCTCCTCTAGGGAGTTTCCCTTTTTTTATGCTGACTATATGGTCTCTTTTCAACGACCCCCCGGGCGCCTCTTTGCCACGAGCCCCCTGCCCCCTGGCCCCTCCCCCACGCGGTACGTACGCCTTGGGACACACGCGGATCCATGAGCGAGCGAAGGATGATGGCATGGTGATGAACGACGGATACGCAATGATCCCGGGTCGTATCGGGATACTGTTTCCTTCTGGAAAATGCGCCTTTTGGAGTCGGTTTGGGCTAAAATCGAGGTTTTTTGCAATCTCCCCTCCCTCCTCCCTCCCCCTCTCCCTGGTATTTAAAGTTATGGGTAGACACAGGGGGGTCTAAAATGTCTGAGATAATACATCTGTGTTATTCGTATATGGTGTCTTTATTTCATACAGTTCTGTCTAAAAAAAAGTTCCTATATCCCCTTATTAAGTACCCCAAAGGTAAGATAGTATATACTATAAACTCAACATTAAACATAGAGGTATATTACCATACTGATAGAATATCTAATGGATATGATGATATCTATGAAAATCATAACTAAGCAGTGTTAATGTGACACATAATAAACCCGGTTTCAGATAGGAAAAGTAGATAACCTTTTGTTCATAACTTCACTCAAGTCTAACCCGAACAAAAGGGAAGCCGGGTGTGGAAAACCCCTTACGAAACCACTTAGAACAACAACGGAGGCATTGAAATGGTAACTGTACTATGCAGGCTTTGTGATCAGCTCTATGATCGCGATGAATTGGTTCTTTGGAAGCACACGGAGATCGACGGCGGAAGCACATTCGACGTCTGTCCCCACTGTGCGGCAAAGGCGATAAGGCTCGGACTGAAGGACGATTACAATACCGCAATCAAACTGGGTGAGGCGATCACGATGATTGATGACAAGGAGGACTGAACATGGAAAGATATATTGAGATCGATGGAGAGAAGCACGTATTCAAGGACTGCCACCACTGCCCCATGTACTACGAGGACAGTGAGAACGGAGGCATGGGCTGCATGCACCCGAAGGGCAGGACGATCTGGGCACTCTTCTATGAGTACCTTGATGAGAACGGCGACTGGATAGAGGGATGGTTCCCCGAGGGCTGTCCCGCACGTGAGGCAAAGGAGTGATACTATGTACACGGCATACTACGACATGCATAAGGATAACTACGAGGTCATTGAGAATGAGTTCGAGATCTCTATGGATAAGAAGGTCAGATGCAGAGAGTGCGGATGGCATGGAGAGATCAAGGACACCAAGATAAGGACAGTGAACGGAGAGCTTTCTGGTTTGGTCTGTCCCAGATGTCTTGGAGTGATAGAGGACGAGTGATACCATGGTGATGGACATCGTGAAGATGAACGACGGACTGCTGACCGATATCGAGGACGACATGTACGTGCCGCCAGAGAAAGAGGTCTGGTGCACAGAGTGCGGATGGAAAGGCAAGGCGAAGGAGTGCGACGTGGTGCTCGGTGACGGTGAGTTCCTGGACATCGTGTGCCCATGCTGCCATTCATTCGTAGACTGGGAGTGATACAATGGAAAGACTGATAGAAGATTATAAAGCAAAGAATTTCGGGCTGAATATAAAGGGAAACCTATACGCGATAAACCACGGACTGGACTTCAACGTATATCTGGACACCAGGCAGGCGCTCGGGGCGGAGAACCTCGTGAGCATCATCAGGATGCTCGACGAGAAAGGGCTGAACGATTGGGAGATCTACGGATGGTACGGCAACCAGGAGTTTGGAGAGGACTACAACGGAAGGATGGAGGACGGCACATCATTCTTCAACGAAGCATACTTCACCAACGGGGCGAAGATGGATTATCTCTGGAGGAACATGCCCTGTCTGAAGATACAGACGCGTTCTTCCGTCTACTATGGCCCTATGAGAGTCTGTCTCAGTGTGTCATCAGCTCCTTACGAGAGGGAGAACATCATGGATCCCATTGATTTTACTGACGTGGTCATAGACAATGAGAACGCATGGCTGTTCCCCGGATCGGGAGCATGCATCGTGGTGAAGAACGAGAAGTACAGACACCAGGTGAACGAAACATATTCTGTCCCCCAAGTCCTCACATTCAAAATGCCACAGACATACTGCGTGAAGATAAGATATGCTGATGAGACGAAGGACAGCTGGGTGTTCATCCTACCTGATGATGTCAAAGACATGTACAAAAGACTTTCCGATATGATACTAAAGGAGATAGACAATGAGTGACGTAATCGTAAGAAGAAGAAGGAATGACTCCGGGATCATCTCCGAGTGGGTGGTCATCAAGAAGAGTGACATCCATTCGGACATGGTCAGGATGTATTGGCTGGTGGACATATCAGTGGGCGTGATCATCGAGCCCTGGTTCAACGGGAGCCTCAACATAATCAAGGGAGCATACGAGATGGAAGAGACTGAAGAGACATTGAGAAAATGTATCAATGAAGCAATGAGACAGACGATAAAAGAGATATTCGAGGAAGAGT
>Ga0247611_10000349_pt1 | contig 94969 bp, 77 predicted proteins | sample 177DNAGHGhighgp2_FD_192422 | JGI IMG/M metagenome (GOLD analysis project Ga0247611, IMG submission 192422) | Sheep rumen microbial communities from Palmerston North, Manawatu-Wanganui, New Zealand - 1770 DNA GHGhigh gp2 | ecosystem: Host-associated > Mammals > Digestive system > Stomach > Rumen...
TGCAGCCCTTGAACATATTATTGTAGCAACGGGTTTCCAGTGTCGTAGCAGGCAGCGCGGGAGCGGTGGTCAGGCTCGTACAGCCTTCGAACATATAGGCATAGCAGCCATAAGCCAGTGTCGTAGCAGGCAGCTCGGGAGCAACGGTCAGGCTCGTACAGCCATAGAACATATTATAGTAGCAATAGGTTTCCAGTGTCGTAGCAGGCAGCGCGGGAGCGGTGGTCAGGCTCGTACAGCCATCGAACATACTGTCATAGCAGTCATCAGCCAGTGTCGTAGCAGGCAACTCGGGAGCAACGGTCAGGTTTTCGCACCTAACGAACATGTAACGGTAGCAGTTCTCCGTCAGTGTCGTAGCAGGCAGAACCAGTTTATTAGTGGAATGACTATACAGATTCGTGCAACCTTTAAATAACTCCTGAAAAGTGTTATCGTCAGTCAGCTCAGTCGCAGTGGCAAAATTTTCCTCATCCACCAGACTCATGATGTTGCCATAGATATAGCAGCCGGTAAAACCGGATCCGATTTTGGTGCCAGAATAGCTGGTAATGCTTGTGCCCTTGCCAAAGAACTGCACCTTGTCGCCATTATTAACATTCAGATTCAATCTCTTACCGTCTGCATCGTAGTCATAATCGTCCGTGATTGTCTTTTTCTCTTCGTCGTTCTTTTTGTACTGCATGCCGTCGGGAGGATTCGTTACAACAATCTGTCCGAAAGCCTTTGCCTCGAGGGTCAGCGGCGTGTCCTTCTGTGCCCACGCGCCCGTCGCTGTCATCAGCAGCAGGGCGAGAATTGATAGTAGTTTTTGTTTCATACTTGTTTTGTTTTTTTAATTGTTAAACTTATTGTGAATTATCTATGTTTGTATGCACACGAAGAAGCGGCTGCGAAGGAGCATAGCTCTCCGCAGCAACAGATGCGCCCGACACTGCCTTACGGCGGCATCGGGACGGCATGGGTTAACGATGAAGTCTAATAAATGGGGGGGGTAGAAATCGCTCCGCTCCTACCACCAACGACGGTCTCACCCGTCCTGCCTCCGAGTGTCGGGCAGGGCGCTGCGGCGTGGCGGTATGTCAGTGTAATGCGGTGCATTGTGTTGGGATAAATGTTATACGGCTGTAAAGTTACGGAAAATCGAGTGCAAAACAAAATAAATTCATTTATTTTTTTGCCGAGATGGAGTAACTTATCTAAAGTTACTCAAAATCTTCCAATAAACAATGAAAAGTGGGGAAAAATTATCGAGGAAGCAGTTCGCCTCCTCGATAATTATATGTTTATTCTTTTTTCTTCTTCTCCTTCTTCTTTTTCTTCTTTGACGAGAAGAGGTCACGCCAGCCGTTGAAGTCCTTCTTGATAATCAGACCGATGCCTTGGGTGTTCAGGCTCGACTTGGTGAAGTAACGGTCGTTGGTCTGGTTGTAGACTTTCAAGGCGAGGTTGCCATTGGGGAAGAGCAGGTAACGGATGTCGAAGTCGCCAATAAACGATGGGTTGGCAGTGGTTTTGTTGTCACGGTATCCGAACTGTCCGTTGATCAGCAAGCGGTTATTGAAGAGCCGTCCGCTGATAAGACCCTCATACTCGGCATTGTTCCATCCTTCATCACCTGTAGAGATGTTGGCACCGAAACTCCAGTCGTTACTCTTGATGACATTCTTCAAGATACTATTGATCTGTCCAGACAACGTTCCTGACAACAGACTTTGCATGGCGAGGGAGGTCTGGCTCTGCTCGTTGTTGTTCTCTGCGTTGTTGGCACCTTGAGGATAGAAACGTCCGATGGCAAGCAGATAGACTACCTGCTGGTTCATCTCATCCTGCGAGTTGAGCAGGGAGCGTACCATTTGTTTCTCATCCGCATTGACTGTCGGCATGTCGAGGTCGAATTCTACGATAGGTTGTGAGGGTTGTCCCGTGATATTCATCAGACAGTTGACCCGCACGGTGGTCGAGAAACTCCTGCCCACATTGAGGTCGGAGAGTGACACACCATTAACGGTATGTGCCGCCTGCAGGTTGAGACTGGCACTATACGGATCACCACCAAAGACGATGGTGCCACCTTCCTGGAAAGTGAAGTTCTTCTTGATGACATTCTGGATCGTCACATCATAAGTGCCGTTAGCGACTCGATAGGTGCCGAACATGTTAAAGCCGCCTTTATTAAACCAGTTGGCACGCAGGACACCATCACCACGCAGCGTGATATAGTCGCCTGTACGACTATCCATCAACAGACGCAGAGCGACATTAGGGGTACAATTGATCAGGAAATTGATGTGCATGTCTGAACGCTCTTCCACAGGACTCGCTATCTTCACCTTGGTCGTGTCAGAGGAATGTGAGCGGTTAGTGATGCCCCAATGGATGAACTCTTGATTAGAGACGGCATCCGGGTCTGCTGCGTTATAGACGAAGACAGAGTTTGCTTGTGGTGTCACATTCATGTCGATAACCACCTCGTTAGCCCGTCCGTGGATAGCAATGTCACCAGTGCCATAGACCGTTCCATAGAATGTATCATCCCCAAAGTCGGGGAAGTCATAGGCAAGCAAGTTCTGGGCATTGATATAGAGGTCGTAGGTAAGGTTCGTCAGACAGTCGTGGTGGATACCGCCAGTGACGATGCCTTGACGGTCATGGATGTCATAGATAGGACAACGGATGAACTCCACCTCGTTGGGTACCATACGGATGGTGTCATTACGTAACTGGTAGGTGCAACCAGTTGGTTTGACATGTGCAAGACCGTTGACGACCAACTCACCAGTGAGGTTGATCTCATCCAACGGACCGAAGAGTCGTACGTCACCGCCGGCATGTCCCTCCACCTTGCTGAGAAAACTCTTGGTGAAAGAGTGCATGAAGTCGAGATGGGTACCTGCCGCTTTAATGCCTAAGTCGATATAGTTATTGGTTGGCGACACATAGCCGTCGATATAGGTCATGGCATCCTCACCGTCATCAGCAACAGCATGAATGTCGATTTGTTCTTTCTCTGTGTTCCAATTGGCGTGTGCGTCCAGTGTTCCCATTCGTCCGTTCTCGAACTTAAACTGGTTAACCGTCAGGTCGGCATGTGCCTGTACTTGTTTTCCGAAGATACCCTTGGCAACAGCCTGTCCTGTGGCAAGACCACTGAAACTTACCGCATCGAAGTTGACGAGTTCAAGGATATAGGCTACATCCACGTCATGGAGGTTGACGACGAGAGAGTCGCTGTTACTCTCAGATGCTGTGCCGTCGACCGTCAGATACTGGTTGTCGTTGTGGATATTCAACTCGTTAATCTCCAGTCGGTTCTTGGAATAACTGATGGCGCACGGCTCTGCCTCCCATAAGGTGTTGTGGATGTTGATGTGTGAGGGTGCGACACCGATAAATGCTACTTGTTGTCCCTCTGGTGTCGTGAAGAAGTTCGCAGTACTGTTCAGTACGCCACTCATGCGCTCTTTGGCGTGGTTGTCCCATGTGAACGATGAGACGAGGTGGTTATTATGCGCTCTTCCTTTTAGTCCTAAGTCAAAGTGGTTGCCGTTATCCATCAGTTTCGTGATATAGACATCGCAGGCAAGGGTATCACCAGGCGTATTGATGACTACATGACCGTTTTGATAGCCACTCTCATTATAGTAGAAAGAGGGAAGATGACACTCCAGGTTGATATCCTTCATATTGTCATTGACAAATCCCTCCAGGGTGACAGGTTGGCTAATGGCAAGAGGTACACCGAGGAGTTGTTGTAGCCAGTCGCTCTTCTTGATAGTAGCATGCAGGGTGAAGTCATTGTGTGTATTAGGATTCACCTTAGGGAGTCCGGGTAGGGTAGGCATCCGACTGGCAAGGAAATTCGTGATACTCTGTGTCAGTGTCTGATAGTCGAAGTCACCCCGTATCTCTGCCTGTGCGAAGTCACTGTTCAGCAACATATAGTGTGTCTGCTCGTCAAACCCTGTCTGTATCTGTAGGTCATTCAACTCATAGTTTCTTTCCTCACTGTTCATAGCGAAGTTAGTGATATGGAAGAAACCCTTGGCATCATTGAGGTTAGTACCTTTCAGTGTGGTCTCTATATCAGCGGAGAAACGGGCATCCTTCCATTGTTCGGAGAGGTGGGTGGCTTGTGGGGAGAAATTCCTGAGGAACGCCTTCAACTCGATGTCCTTGTTGTTATTCGCCGTAAGGACATGTCCCTCTACGTCAATGGAGGCGTTTGGGTCGTCTATGGAGAGTTTGCCGTCAATCTCGTTTTGGGCATATCCGCCATCCACCTTGATATTCTGATAGAGATAGTGGTTATACTCAAACTGGTTGACGACACCATTGACATGTATCTTCTCTTGATGCTTGGCAAGAGAGCCGTTCACCTTGATGTCAGTGGAAAGCATACCGAAACGCTCGTCATTCAGTAGTTGTCGCAAATTGATACCCGTTGTCTGCACGTTGCCGATGAAGTCACGCTGGGGATTGAGGGCGAAATGCACGGTCGCATTACCGGCTCCTGAGCGTATCTGTTGGTTCACGAGTATCTGCTCCAAAGCCTTGCCGCTGACATCTCCAGACAGGTGAATGTCCCCCATACGGTCAATGACGGCAGGAACCTCCACCTTCTGTCCCCGTAGGTTCTCGGAGATGAAATTCAGTGTCTTCGCCGATAAGGAGAGGTCTTTCAGGTTGGCATACCACTCTGGCTGGCGGTCGATATGTTTGATAAAACCGTCGCAATGGATATCTATATCACCAGTAGAAGAACTGATATTGATGTCAGGGATCTCGATGTCGTAACCCTTTCCCTTGAAATGTGACGCAAGGGTCAGTGTGCTATTGAAAGTCTTGAGGGAGGGAAGGAGGCATGAGATGTCTGATAGTCTGATATGTGACTCAGGTATCTCTCCCTGGTATGTAAGAGACTCCATCTTCAGTTGGTCACCCTCTGTCTGATAGTCTGCCGTCACCTCTTTGAGGCAGAAGTCCGTCCCCGGCATCTGGATACTCAGATTGTAGAGGTGGCTATGGGAACGTCCGCCCTCAAAGTGCATGGCGAACTTGTTCATTTGTAATCCCGACTGTTCTGTGAATGCGAGTTTCTTCACATTGACATTTATCGTGTCGGGTGTCAATGTCTTGAGGATGATATAGGCGCTGATGTCTTTCACATAAAGATGGGAAGGATTCAGACGCTGGGGTGTCTGTGGCTCATAGAGGCGGTCGAAGCGCACACTGGAATGTCGCATGATGAGCGAGTTGATGTGCAGGTCGAGAGGTGTCTGGCTTGTCGTGTCCTTGGAGGCGAGAGAGTCAAGGGCAAACTGGAAGTTAGGAGCAGAGTCAGGGGCTGTCTGGTAGAACTTGGCATGTGCTCCGAACACCTGTGCCGACGAGATGGACACCTTGTCGTTCAGTAAGTCCCACAGACTGATGCGGATGCCAAGACGGTGAATCACCAGCATCTCCTTACCCTGTTGGTCCTTGATGAGCACGTCATCAATCACCAGTCGGTTGAGGAATCCCGGATTGATACTGCCCACTTGGACCTCTGTGCCCAGTGTGTTACCTAATAGTCCTGCCGCCTTGTTACCCATGTATCGTTGGAAGGCAGGGATATGAAAAAGTGTCATCATCAGGAAATAGAATCCGATGAAGCCCCAGGTGGTGATGTATATAATCCGTTTTAGTATCTTCACTGATAGTCCCTTTTGAGCGTGCAATCTGTCAGACAGAGATAGCAAAAGTTTTCCTTACGCTCATATTTTGCCACAAAATTACGATAAAAAGTTGTGACATAGGAATATTTTGGGGGAAAATTGCGCATTTTATACCTAATTTTTATTAATTTTGCAACGTTTGAGAGAGTTTATTCCTAAACATTTATATAAATGGCAAATGTAATTAAATTGCGAAAAGGCTTGGACATCAACCTTCAAGGCAAGGCTGAGGAAAAGCGCATTCAACTGAAATCCAACGGACAGTTCGCACTGGTTCCTGACGATTTTGAAGGCGTGGTACCCAAGGTCGTTGTCAAGGAGGGTGATAAGGTCAAAGCCGGGGATGCTTTGTTTGTCAACAAACAATATCCCGAAGTGAAGTTTGCCTCGCCAGTGAGCGGTACTGTCCGTGAGGTGGTGCGTGGTGAACGCAGAAAAGTGCTCTGCATCAGAGTTGACGCTGATGCCCAGCAGGAGCAAGTTGATTTTGGCAAGAAGGATGTGGAGAAGATGGACGGAAAGGCTGTCATTGACGCATTGATGGAGGCTGGTATCTTTGGTTACATCAACCAGTTACCTTATGCTGTCTCTACAAATCCTTCGCAGATGCCGAAGGCTGTCTTTGTATCCGCTTTGCGTGATATGCCGTTGGCTGGTAGTTTCGAATTTGAGGTGAAAGGACAGGAAGGTGACTTCCAGACAGGTCTTACTGCTTTGTCGAAGATTGCCAAGACCTATCTCGGCTGTGGGGTACATTCCAGTTTTGAGAATTACCAGAACGTAGAGGTAACTGTCTTTGACGGACCATGTCCCGCAGGAAATGTCGGTGTACAGGTGAATCATCTCGACCCCGTAAACAAGGGCGAGGTGGTATGGACTGTAGAGCCTACCGTCGTGCTCTTCATCGGTCGTCTGTTTAACACGGGTAAGGTAGACCTCCGTCGCACGGTCGCTCTCTGCGGTAGCGAGGTGAAGGCTCCCGCTTATGTGGACATGCTGGTAGGTGAGGAACTTGCCACCTTGTTGAGCAATAGTTATGATGCCGACCGTCATGTACGTATCATCAATGGTAATGTGCTGACAGGTAAGCCAACCACGAAGGACGGTTTCTTGGGGGCTCATACCTCTGAGATTACCGTGATTCCTGAGGGAGACGATGCCGACGAGTTCGCTGGTTGGATCATGCCACGCTTCAAGCAGTTCTCTGTTAACCGCAGTTATTTCTCTTGGCTCTGTGGTAAGAAGCAGTATGCACTGGATGCCCGTGTGAAGGGTGGTGAGCGTCACATGATTATGAGTGGCGAGTACGACCGTGTGCTGCCGATGGATATCTATGGTGAGTATCTCGTCAAGGCGATTATCGCTGGTGATATCGACCGTCAGGAGGCACTGGGTATCTATGAGGTGAGTCCAGAAGACTTTGCTCTCGCAGAGTTTGTTGACTCCTCGAAGTTGGAGTTGCAGCGCATTGTCCGTGAGGGTTTGAACATATTACGTAAAGAAAACGCATAAGACTATGAGCGCATTAAGAAATTATCTCAATAAGATCAAGCCCAACTTCGAGCCCGAAGGCAGGCTTCACGCTTTCCGTAGCATCTATGACGGATTCGAGACATTCCTCTATGTGCCGAACACGACGGCAAAGACGGGTGTCAATATCCATGATGCTATTGACTCAAAGCGTATAATGAGTATGGTGGTGATCGCGCTGATGCCTGCCATGCTGTTTGGTATGTATAATATCGGCTACCAGAACTATCTCGCCGCAGGAACACTGGCAACAGCCTCGTTCTTCGAGATATTCTTCTATGGTTTCCTTGCCGTACTGCCTAAGATTCTGGTCAGTTATATTGTTGGTCTGGGTATCGAGTTCGCCTGGGCACAGTGGAAAGGGGAGGAGATTCAGGAGGGTTACCTCGTCAGTGGTATTCTGATTCCGCTGATTGTTCCTATCGGCTGTCCATTATGGATGCTTGCCCTTGCTTGTGCTTTCAGTGTAATCTTCTGCAAGGAGATTTTCGGTGGTACGGGTATGAACCTCTTCAATCCCGCTATTGCCGCCCGTATGTTCCTATTCTTCGCCTATCCTTCGAAGATGACAGGTGACACTGTCTGGGTAGCACAAGACAGTATCTTCGGACTGGGTAACACCCTGCCTGACACCTTTACTGCCGCTACTCCGTTAGGACAGATAGCACAGGGTGTCACTCCTGATACCTGTATCTGTGATATGATTTTCGGATTCATCCCCGGTTCTATCGGTGAGACATCCGTGATCGCCATCGCTATCGGTGCCGTCATCCTGCTGTGGACAGGTATTGCCTCTTGGCGTACCATGCTGAGTGTGTTCGTGGGTGGTGCCGCAATGGGACTCCTCTTCGAGTCTATTGGTGCGACGACCATGCCTTGGTGGCATCATTTCATTTTGGGTGGCTTCGCGTTCGGTGCCGTCTTCATGGCTACCGACCCTGTGACCTCTTGCCGTACTGAGGGAGGTAAATACATCTATGGTTTCATCATTGGTGCCATGGCAGTGATTATCCGTGTGAAGAACGCCGGTTATCCTGAGGGTATGATGCTTGCCATCTTCTTCGGTAATATGATTGCTCCGCTGATCGACCACTTTATCGTGGAGCGTAATATCTCGAAACGCCAGAAAAGATTAAAGAATTGAAAAATTGAAGAATTGAAATTATGGCTAAGTTAAATACGAATAGTAATGCGTACATTATTATATATAGTACGATACTCGTGGTCATCGTCGCTTTCCTGCTTGCCTTCGTCTTCCAGGCATTGAAGCCTATGCAGGATGCCAACGTGGCGCTTGATGTGAAGAAGCAGATCCTCTATTCGCTCAATATCCGTGGCTTGGACGGTCAGGAGGCTGAGGCTAAGTATGCTGAGGTCGTGAAAGAGGATAAGGTAGTTGACAACCAGAGGATATATCTATGTCAGGTTGATGGTCAGGATATTACTGTAGCCAGTCTGAAGGGTATGGGTCTCTGGGGTGGCATCAGTGGCTATCTGGCAATCGACAAGGACGGCAAGGTCTATGGTGCTTACTTCAACCATGAGAGCGAGACGGCTGGTCTTGGTGCTGAAATCAAGGACTCTCAGGCTTGGCAGGAGAAGTTTATAGGCAAGAAAGTATGGGACGAGGAAGGTAACGTGATCCTTTCTGTGGTGAAGAAGGTGGAAGACGCTGAGTCGCAGGTTGACTGCGTGACCGGTGCTACGCTGACTTCTAACGGTGTGGACGCTATGATTAAGGACTGTCTGAAAGGCTGGATAACCGTTGAGACAGATACTGTAGCAGTTGATTCTTTAAATGTGGAGGAGTAAACTATGGCATTATTCAGTAAACAAAACAAGGAGGTTTTCACAAACCCGTTGAACATAGATCACCCTATCCTCGGACAGGTACTGGGTATCTGCTCGGCTCTCGCCGTCACCTCGCAGTTGAAGCCTGCCATCGTGATGGGACTCGCCGTAACGGTGATTACCGCTTTCTCTAACGTAATCATCTCGATTATCCGCAACACCATTCCTAACCGCATCCGTATCGTGGTGCAGTTGGTTGTTGTGGCTGCTCTCGTAACTATCGTTTCTCAGATTCTGAAGGCTTTCGCCTATGACGTGAGCGTTCAACTGAGTGTGTATGTCGGTCTGATTATCACCAACTGTATCCTGATGGGTCGCTTGGAGGCGTTCGCCATGATGAACAAGCCCTGGCCTTCTTTCCTCGATGGAGTAGGTAACGGACTTGGTTATGCCATGATTCTTGTCATCGTGGGTGCTGTCCGTGAACTCTTGGGACGTGGCTCGTTGCTGGGCTTCCAGATTATTCCTGATGCCTGCTACGACTTCGGATATGTGAACAACGGTATGATGACGATGCCAGCCATGGCATTGATCCTCGTAGGTTGTGTGATATGGATTCATCGTGCTTACTTTTATAAGGAGAAATAAGTTATGGAACACGCAATAAGTCTGTTATTCAGGTCCATCTTCGTGGACAATATGATTTTCGCCTTCTTCCTCGGCATGTGTTCTTACCTTGCCGTGTCGAAGACCGTGAAGACCTCTATGGGACTGGGTCTCGCTGTGACCTTCGTGCTCACCGTGACCGTTCCTGTGAACTATCTGCTGCAAACCAAGGTACTCGGTCCTGACTGTTTGGTGGAGGGTGTAGACCTCAGTTATTTGTCGTTCATCCTCTTTATCGCCGTCATCGCCGGTATGGTGCAACTCGTGGAGATGACTGTTGAGAGATACTCTCCGTCACTCTATGCCGCACTGGGTATCTTCCTGCCGCTGATTGCCGTTAACTGCGCCATCATGGGTGCCTCACTGTTCATGCAGCAGCGTATCCTGCTGGATGCCGACAACTCACAGGCAATCACCTCCGTATGGGATGCCATCGTCTATGGCTTCGGTTCTGGTATCGGCTGGACACTCGCCATTGTCGCTCTTGGTGCCATCCGTGAGAAGATGCAGTATTCTGATGTGCCCAAGCCCTTGCAGGGTCTCGGCATTGTGTTTATCACCGTAGGACTCATGGCGATGGCTATGATGTGTTTCAGCGGACTAAATATCTAAAGCGTTATGGGACAGTTTATAGCATATAGCATAGGAGTTTTCCTGATTGTCATACTCCTGTTGGTCGTTATCCTGCTGGTGGCAAAGAAATATCTCTCGCCCTCAGGTAATGTGAATATTGAGATTAACGGTGACCGTACCATCTCTGTTGCTCAGGGTAACAGTCTGATGTCCACTCTTAACGAGAATGGTGTCTTCCTGCCCTCTGCTTGTGGTGGTAAGGCATCATGTGGACAGTGTAAGGTACAGGTCCTTGAGGGTGGGGGTGAGATTCTCGACTCAGAGAAACCGCACTTCACTCGTAAGGAGATCAAGAACGGCTGGCGCTTGGGTTGCCAGTGTAAGGTGAAGGGTGACTTGAAGATTCATGTCGATGAGAGTATCCTCGGTGTGAAGGAGTACGAGTGTACCGTCATCAGCAATAAGAACGTTGCCACCTTCATCAAGGAGTTCAAGGTGCAGTTGCCTGCCGGTGAGCACATGGACTTCCTCCCTGGCTCTTACGCACAGATTAAGATTCCCGCTTTCGACTGCATCGACTACAACGACTACGACCGTGACCTGATCACACCGGAGTATGTGCCCTCATGGGAGAAGTTCAAGATGTTCGACCTCAAGTGTAAGAATCCCGAGCCCACCATCCGTGCCTACTCCATGGCAAACTATCCTGCCGAGGGTGACGTGTTCATGCTGACGGTGCGTATCGCTACTCCTCCGTTCAAGCCCGACCGCAGTGGTTTCATGGAGGTGAACCCAGGTATTGCGTCATCTTATATCTTCTCGCTGAAACCCGGCGACAAGGTGATTATGTCTGGTCCGTTCGGTGACTTCCACCCACACTTTGACACGAAGAAGGAGATGATCTGGGTCGGTGGTGGTGCCGGTATGGCTCCGCTGCGTGCTCAGATTATGCACATGACGAAGACACTGCATACCACTGATCGTGAGATGCACTACTTCTATGGTGCCCGTGCCCTTAACGAGGTGTTCTATCTCGACGACTTCCTGGGCTTGGAGAAGGAGTATCCTAACTTCCACTTCCACCTCGCCCTCGACCGTCCTGATCCTGCTGCTGATGCCGCAGGCGTGAAGTACACGCCGGGCTTCGTTCATCAGGTGATGCTCGAGACCTATCTGAAAGACCACGAGTCTCCCGAGGATATCGAGTACTACATGTGTGGACCTGGTCCGATGTCGAAGGCGGTCGTCTCCATGCTCGACTCCCTCGGTGTAGAGTCCGAGTCTATCATGTATGATAACTTCGGAGGATAATCTTTTTCCTATACCATCAAGCGGCACCTGATCTGTCACATATCAGGTGCCGCTTTCGTTTTTCCATCACGGAACGGGGCTGTCATATAATTTCCTTGCCCAAATATTTTTTATTGAAAATTTCTTGCAAACCTGCACCTTGTTTGATTATCAGGAAGTTACAGGTCTAAAAGGTGATATTTCCTGCACCCAAAGTCCCACCTTACTCCCTTTTCCCGATTAAAAGGTATAGTACAAAAAATGGTAAGGATTCTTGGTATTGTTAGTCCGGATACCTCGTACAACTTATACTGGTACGTCGTACACCCTATTCCTGGTACACGTATATGGAATACCACATAGACGAAAACTGTATGTGCCATATTGGAATACGGTATGCGAGGCATCTCTCTCACCCATTAATGTCGGTTTAATCAATTCATGGCTGTTTCCGCACCAGCAATTCAAAGTGCAACTTCAGGTGCAAGAAGGACTTCTGTAAGAAACTGATTTCCAGTTAATTTGCAAGAAATGCAGGAAAAACGAACTTTTGTCACTCTCATAGTAGAACTTCACACGAGAACCAGAGGTTGCCTTCATTTACATTTCTCATTCTTCATTTCAAGAGGAATAGCACTTATGGAAGGAATCGAAATAGAAAACTCAAAGAATATTTGGTTTTCTGCTCACTTATTCGTAATTTTGCAAAAGATTATGGACGGTAATAAGCAAGCGACATTGGAACTGGGGACAAAGCCCGTAGGCAGACTGCTGACGCAATATGCCTTGCCAGCCATTGTCGCTATGACAGCATCCAGTCTGTATAATATCATCGACCGTGCCTTTATTGGTCAGATAGTAGGACCTGAGGCTATCGCAGGTTTGGGTATCACCTTCCCTTTTATGAACCTTAGTGGTGCCTTTGGTGCTGCTGTGGGTGTTGGTGCGTCGACATGCATCTCCGTGAAGTTAGGTCAGCGTGACTATAAGACAGCACAATATTTATTAGGTAATACGGTGACACTCAACCTGATTATCGGTTTCCTCTTTATGGTGGTATGTCTTGTGTTCCTCAATCCTATCCTTCGCTTCTTTGGTGCTTCTGATGTGACATTACCGTATGCCCGTGAGTTTATGATTATCATTCTGTTGGGTAACATGGTAACTCACATGTATTTTGGTATGAATGCCGTGCTAAGGGCTGCCGGTAAGCCACGCCATGCGATGTATGCCACCCTTTTCACGGTAGGCATGAATATCCTATTGGTGATTGCTTTTGTGTGGTGGTTCCGATGGGGCATCCGTGGAGCAGCATTAGCAACGATAACCTCACAGACAATAGCACTCTGTTGGCAGATGTGGGTGTTCTCTGATAAGAAAGAACTATTGCATCTGCGTAAGGGTATATACAAACTGAAAGCAGACTTGGTGCGTAATATCATCTCCATTGGTATCTCTCCTTTCTTGATGAACGCTACAGCATGTGTCATCGTTATTTTTATGAACAATCAGTTTGTGCGCTATGGCGGTGATATGGCGGTGGGCGCCTATTCCATTGCCAATTCGGTGGTGATGGTGCTCTTTATGTTCGTGATGGGCATGAACCAAGGTATGCAGCCCATCGTGGGTTATAACTACGGAGCGGAGAACTATGACCGTATGTTCCGCTGTCTGTGGCTGACAATAGCCGCCGCCACGACGATTTTGCTGATAGGCTGGTCGCTCTCGATGCTCTTTCCAAGAGAGATCTCCCGTGTGTTTACTACTGATGAGACGCTGATCTCAATGGCGGCACGAGGTATTAAACTCAATATGCTGGTGTTCTTTGTGGTAGGTTCGCAGGCTGTTATTACGAATTTCTTCCAATGCATTGGAAAGGTGAAAATATCTATATTCCTCTCTCTGTCACGCCAGTTGCTTCTCCTCATGCCTATGGCTTACATTCTCCCTCTATGGATGGGATTGGATGGCGTATGGTACTCTATGGCAGCAAGCGACTTCGGCTCTTTCGCTATGACGATTCCGCTCTTAATTTTGTATATCAGAAAACTCAAAGCCTATGGAAAATAAACATATTATTATTAATGTTGGACGCCAACTGGGCAGTGGCGGACATGACATCGCCCGTATGCTTGCCCTCGACTTCAATGCCAAGTATTACGACAAGGAGATCCTGAACCTTGCGGCAAAGGAGAGTGGCTTCAGTGAGAAAATCTTCGAGCAGAACGATGAGAAGAAAGGTTTTATCAGGGGACTGTTCAGTATGGCAACTCCTCATGTGAGTGGCTCCTATGAATCGGGTTTCTCTCAGGAGAACTTGTTTAAGTTCCAGAGTGATGCCATCCGTAAGGCGGCTCAGGAGGGGTCTTGCGTCTTCGTGGGACGCTGCGCCGACTACGTGCTGCGTGACTTTGAGAATGTGGTGAATATCTTCATTACAGCCTCGATGCACGACAGGGTACAGCAGATCCTCAATAAACAGAAAGTGACTCCGCCAGAGGCGAAACGCATCATTCTGCAAGCAGAAGGACAGCGTGCCTCCTACTATAATTACTATACCGGCAAGAAATGGGGACATGCAGAATCGTATGACCTCTGTGTGAACACCAGCATCCTGGGTATGGTAGAGACAGAGAAGATGATAGCGGAGTTTATCAGAAAGAAGTTCAAACTATGAAACGTATTGGGATTATCAGTGACACGCATAGTTTCTGGGACGATAAGTACTTGAAGTATTTCGAGTCTTGCGACGAGATATGGCATGCTGGCGATATCGGCTCCACCGAGGTGGCGGAGCGATTGGCGGAGTTCCGTCCGTTGCGTGCTGTCTGTGGTAACTGTGACGGTGGTGACCTGCGGCTGATGTACCCAGAGGTGTTGCGATGGAAATGTGAGGATGTCGATGTGTTGATGAAACATATCGGGGGCTACCCTGGCAACTACGACTATAGTATTCGTGGACAAATCTATGCGTCTCCGCCCCAACTCTTCATCGCCGGTCACTCACATATACTGAAGGTGAAGTTCGACAAGACCTTGAACCTTCTGCATATCAATCCAGGTGCCGCTGGTATGCAGGGCTGGCATAAAGAGCGTACACTGGTCAGACTGACCATCGACGGTAAAGAGTTCAAGGATTGTGAGGTTATTACATTAGGAAAACATTAAATAAGATAAAATATGAAAAGAACAATTGTGATTACTGGTGGCGCAGGCTTTATCGGAAGCCATGTGGTGCGCCTGTTTGTAAACAAGTATCCAGACTACCACATCATCAATCTCGATAAGTTGACGTATGCAGGTAATCTTGCTAATCTGAAAGATATCGAGGACAAGCCCAACTACGAGTTTGTGAAGATGGACATCTGTGACTTTGACGCTTTCTACAGGTTGATGCAGGACAAGAAGGTGGACGGTATCATCCATCTTGCAGCCGAGAGTCATGTGGACCGCTCAATCAAGGACCCCTTCACCTTTGCCCAGACGAATGTGATGGGAACACTCTCACTGTTGCAGGCTGCTAAACTCTATTGGGAGTCGCTGCCAGAGAAGTATGTGATGGTGTCCCCGACAAACGGGGAAACCCCAGAAGGAAAGGGGCAAAGGATTCCTTGCAGATTTTATCACATTAGTACCGATGAGGTATATGGTGCCCTGGAGTTGACCCATCCCGAGGGTATCGAGCCTCCGTTCACAACAACGGCTTCTTCCGCAGAGCATCATCTTGCCTATGGTGACAAGTTCTTCTTGGAGACCACGAAGTATAATCCGCACTCTCCATACAGTGCCGCTAAGGCATCGAGTGACCATTTCGTGCGTGCCTACCATGACACTTACGGTATGCCGGTAGTGGTAACTAACTGCTCGAACAACTACGGTCCCTATCAGTTCCCAGAGAAACTGATTCCTTTGTTTATCAACAATATCCGTCACCGCAAGCCACTGCCTGTCTATGGTAAGGGTGAGAACGTGCGCGACTGGTTGTTCGTGGAGGACCATGCCCGTGCCATTGACTTGATTTTCCATGAGGGTAAGATCGCCGAGACGTATAATATCGGCGGCTTCAACGAGTGGAAGAACATTGATATTATCAAGGTAGTTATCAAGACCGTTGACCGTCTGCTGGGACGTAAAGAGGGCGAGGATATGGATCTTATTACCTTCGTCACTGACCGTGCTGGTCACGACCTGCGTTATGCCATCGACTCTACAAAGTTGCAGAAGGAACTCGGTTGGGAACCGTCCTTGCAGTTTGAGGAGGGTATCGAGAAGACCGTCCGTTGGTATCTTGACAATCAGGAGTGGCTTGACAATGTGACCTCTGGCGACTATCAGAAGTATTACGATAATATGTATGCAAACCGATAAACAAATACAATCTATGAAGAAAATTCTATTGCTGGGAAGTGGTGAGTTAGGTAAGGAGTTCGTGATTGCCGCCAAGCGTGCTGGTGCTTATGTGGTGGCTTGTGACCGTTATAACGATGCCCCAGCCATGCAGGTGGCTGATGAGCGTGAGGTGTTCTCGATGCTTGATGGCGACGCGTTGACTGCCGCTGTCAAGAAACACCAGCCCGACATCATCGTGCCGGAGATTGAGGCAATCCGTACCGAGCGTCTCTTCGATTTTGAGAAAGAGGGTATTCAGGTGGTTCCTTCTGCCCGTGCCGTCAACTTTACGATGAACCGTCGTGCTATCCGCGACCTTGCCAGTCGTGACCTCGGCTTGCGTACGGCAAAGTATTTCTATGCCAAGACTTTCGATGAGTTCAAGAAGGCTGCCGATGAGATTGGCTTCCCTTGTGTCGTCAAACCCTTGATGTCATCCTCTGGTCATGGACAGAGTTATGTGCATAACGATGATGAGTTAGAGCAGGCTTTCCGTGAGGCAATGGAAGGCAGTCGTGGTGACGTGAAGGAGGTTATCATTGAGGAGTTTATCGATTTTGAGTCGGAGTTCACACTGCTTACTGTGACCCAGAAAAACGCGCCCACGATTTTCTGTCCACCTATCGGACACGTACAGAAAGGGGGCGACTATCGTGAGTCATGGCAGCCCTACAAGATTTCTGATGAGGCACTTAAACAGGCTCAGCACATGGCAGACCAAGTGACGAAAGCACTGACAGGCTATGGTATTTGGGGTGTGGAGTTCTTCCTGACGCGTCAGGGAGAGGTAATCTTCTCAGAACTGAGTCCTCGTCCCCATGATACAGGTATGGTGACTCTCGGACATACCACCAACCTCAGTGAGTTCGAACTTCATTTCCGTGCCGTGATGGGACTGCCTATTGCCGGCATCCATCTGGAGCATGCAGGAGCCTCTGCCGTTATCCTCTCTCCTGAGGAGAAAGTAGGACCGTTGGACTATAACTTCGTGGAGGCATTGAAGGAAGACCGTACCCGAATTCGTATCTTCGGCAAGCCTGAGGCACATGTAGGTCGTCGTATGGGTGTTGTCCTCTGCTATGGTGAGGTAGGCGACAGCACCGATGCCCTTCGTGATAAGGCAAAGCGTCTTGCCAAGACCGTGTTAGGGACCGATCCTTACATGAAGAAATGATAGGAAAGATTATTGACTTGCCCAAGATTACTGACCCTCGGGGAAACTTGACGTTTGCTGAGGCGCAGAAAATGGTTCCGTTTGATATCAAACGAGCCTATTGGGTATATGATGTCCCTGGTGGAGAGAGCCGGGGAGGTCATGCGCACAAGAAGTTACGCCAGTTTGTGGTGGCACTGAGCGGTTCTTTCCATGTGACATTAGATAATGGTCATGAGCAAGAGACGATCTTGCTCAACCATCCTTATCAAGGGTTACTGATTGAGACAAACACATGGCGCACACTGGATGATTTCTCCAGTGGTGCCGTTTGTTTAGTCCTTGCCTCTGAGTATTATGATGAGGATGATTATATCTATGATTATGACGAGTTCCTAAAATACGTGGGATGTTCGAGATAAAACGGTATACACCAGACAAGGCAGGTGAATGGAACAAGTTCGTCGCACAGTCGAAGAACGGAACCTTCCTTTTTGACCGTCAGTATATGGACTATCATGCGGACCGGTTTCATGATTATTCGCTGATGTTCTATAAAGATGACAGGTTGTTGGCGGTGTTGCCTGCACATGTCAATGGTGATACGTTGTATTCACATAACGGTTTAACGTATGGTGGACTTGTGATGGATACACATCTGACTATCGTTCAGACTGTTGCTCTATTTCGAGAAATGAATTTACGACTTCGTGATGAAGGGTTCCGACATGTACATTATAAATGTGTGCCGTGGATTTATCATCGTCTCTCTGCCGAGGAAGACCTTTATGCTTTGTATCATGAGTGTAAGGCTCGTTTGGTGGCTCGTGACTTTGCCACGAATATCTTTTTGCAAGCAGGGATGAGGTGGGAGCGCATACGTCGTCGTGGCGTGATACGTGCCAAGGAGGCTGGAGTCAGTGTGGAACGTTCTGATGACTATGCCGCTTTCTGGACAGTTCTTGCGGATAATCTTGGAACAAAATATGGTGTAAAACCTGTTCATACACTGACGGAAATAGAATTGCTTCATCATCGTTTCCCTGACAATATCATTCTTTATCAGGCTGTGAAAGCGGGTAAGGTGATAGGAGGTGTGGTCTTGTATGTCACCCCACAAGTCGTTCATGCCCAATATAGTTCTGCGACACCAGAAGGGAAGAAACTGGGCGTGATGGATTTGCTCTATGACCAGATCCTTCATCGTGATTATAAGGATTATCCCTATTTTGACTTTGGACGTTCTACAGAACAACCCGATGGAGGTGGACTGAATGAACAACTGGTGTTCCAGAAAGAAGGGTTCGGTGGTCGCGGCTTGTGTTACGATATCTATGATTACGACCTATGATCAAGTATCTGGAGTTAAAACGGGTGAACGCTCCTTATGAGGAGGAGATGCGGCAGGCGATGGATCGTGTGCTGCAACGGGGATGGTATCTTAAAGGAGAGGCTACCCGGCAGTTTGAACATCATTACGCAGACTATATCGGTACCCGTTATTGTGTGGGCTGTGGTAACGGGCTTGACGCACTGACCTTGATATTCCGCGCCTATAAGGAGATGGGGGTGATGAAGGATGGTGATGAGGTCATCGTACCTGCTAACACGTATATCGCCTCAATTCTTGCTCTTACTGAGAATCATCTTAAACCCGTCTTAGTGGAACCAGATATTCACACGCTTCAGATCGACGACAATCTGATAGAGCAGGCAATCACCTCTCGTACGCGTGCTGTCATGATCGTCCACCTCTATGGGCGTTGTGCCTATACTGATAGGATAGGGGAGATATGTCGTCGCCATGGTCTCAAACTGATAGAGGATAATGCACAGGCTCATGGTTGTAAGTTTGGGAATCAACGGACAGGCTCCTTGGGTGATGCCGCAGGTCATAGTTTCTATCCGGGAAAGAACCTTGGAGCCTTGGGGGATGCTGGTGCCATTACCACCAATGATGCTGAGTTAGCAGAAATCGTCAGTGCCTTAGGAAATTACGGTAGTCATCAGAAATACGTGTTCGACTATCAAGGTCGTAACTCCCGAATGGACGAGTTACAGGCGGCAATGCTTGATGTCAAATTGAAATACTTGGACGAGGCAAATGCCAAACGCAAGGAAATAGCCTCCTTATATATTAATAAGGTGCATCATCCGCAAATCGTGATTCCGCAGTCTGACAGGGACAGTGTATGGCATATCTTTCCCATTCTCTGTGAACGGCGTGATGACTTACAAGACTATTTGAAAGTAAATGGTGTAGAGACACAGATTCATTATCCTATTCCCCCACACCAACAACGCTGCTATGCCGAGTGGAATGAGATTTCATTACCAGTCACAGAACGTATCCATCGGCAAGAAATAAGTCTCCCCTGTCATCCGGCTTTGACGACAGAGGAGGTTGATACGATTATTCATCTCCTGAATAAGAGTTAATACTCCATCTTGGCAGGCAGTTCCTTAGCCTGGTCAATCATCTTCTGGATCTCAACAACGGCAGGAACACGATTAGTGAGATTCTTTTGGGCATTTACTTCCTCCAACTTAGCCTGTAGGTTCTCGGCTACACGATGCTTCAGTTCCTTCACGGTGTCAACACCAGCAGCCTCCAAGAGTTCTGCAAACTGGGGACCAACACCATTGATGCGATACAGGTCGCAATGGTTTGCCCACTTCAGGATTAATTTACCACTGATGCCAGTCTCTGCCTCTAATGCCTTGCGACCAGCAGGCTTTGCACACTTCTCTAACAGTTCTGCGTCTGTTTTGATACCTGCGGCGATCAGTTTCTCTGCGTAAACCTCGCCAACTCCTTCAATGTCAATTACTTTGTAAGTCATAATCTTTTATGTTAATTGGTTAGTAAATATGGTTATTCTTGCATTAACAACACGGTGACACTGCGTGCCGCTTGGGCTCCCATCACCAGCACCTGAGCAATATCTGCAGTCTTGGAGGGACCACTGATGAAAGTGCCATAGCCGTCGTAGGTCTCATCGAACTCAATACGCTTGTATGCCTCGTGCATATTATTGACAATCTGCGACTTAGGCAATAAGATGATGAGATTCTCAGAGATGAAGCAGACAGCCTTTTCCTTCATCTGTTGGGGAATCCAGATACAGCCATTCTCAGCAACACCGAACTTGCCACGTATCACACCCACATCAGTACCGTTCAGGTCGCGAGCCCTTCCCACGGTATCGGGATTACGGGTAGCGATAGTCACCTCTGGTAGATTGCTGGCAATCTCCTTTGCATCGGGGTAGAGTTCACGAATAAGACTGTCAACGGTGCGGTTGCCCTTGACCTCGATGACATGACCGCCGACACTCTCACTCATAGCAATAAACTGTACCAGAGGGTCGGGGTATGTAATCGCCTTGATGTCACTCAGGTCGGGCATGTCGAACTGCTCACGGATGTTCGACTTGTATTTTTTCAATATATCTTCTTTGCTACTCATTTCTCTAAGTCTTTAATCATTTCGTGGAATGGTTTCTTGGGGAACTTGAACATGTCGTGACCTTCTGCCCATGGGTTCAAGCCACTGTTCATGATGGGTGAGGGAATCAGGTTTGCCCATGAGGCGATGCCTGTTCCAAAGTTGTAGAGACCAGGATTGCCATAGAGCACGGACATAGCACGGCACATCAGTTTCTTCTGTGGGTTAGCCGTGCAGAACTCGTCTAACTGCTGACGCCAGAGGTATATCTGGTCACCAAGGTTGACCTTTACAGGACAAACTGTCTGACAGGAATTGCAGAGCGTACAAGCCGAGACATTACCACTATGTTTCTGGACATCACGTAACATACCGAGGTTGATACCGATAGGACCTGGGATGAAATAACTGTAACTGTAACCTCCACTACGGCGATATACGGGACAGGTGTTCATACAGGAACCACAACGGATACATTTCAGTGACTCCCAATGCTCAGGGTTGGCAATCCACTCTGACCGTCCATTGTCTACCAGAACGATATGCATCTTGTGTGCCGTGGGGCGTGCCTTACGGAAATGACTGGTATAGGTCGTCGTGGGCTGACCAGTGCCTGCGCGGCAGAGCATACGCTGGAACACGGCAAGACAGTCATAATTAGGAATGACCTTCTCTAATCCGATGGCAGCGATATGCAGTTTAGGGCAGGAGGTTGACATGTCGGCATTACCCTCGTTGGTGCATACCACGATATCACCAGTAGAAGCAATACCGAAGTTGGCACCTGTCATACCAGCGTCGGCTGTCAGGAACTCATTGCGCAGACTCAGTCTGGCACAATAAGTAAGGTACGTGGGGTCATGGTTGCCCTTCTCACTACCTAATTTCTCCTCAAACAGTTCTCCCACGTCATCATGATTCAGGTGGATGGCGGGCATCACGATATGAGAGGGCTTTTGTCCCTTTAACTGGATGATACGCTCACCCAAGTCGGTCTCCACAACCTCAATGCCACGTTCCTCCAAGTAGGGATTCATCTCACACTCCTCGGTGAGCATGGACTTTGATTTCACCATCTTCTTGACATCATGGTTCTTGAGAATGCCGTAGACAATCTCGTTAAACTCCTGTGCGTCCTTTGCCCAGTGTACCTCCACACCGTTCTTCTCGGCATTAGTGGCAAACTGGTCGAGGTATTCGTCCAGATGGGTGATGGTATGACGTTTGATGGCTGACGCTTTCTCGCGGAGTTGTTCCCACTCGTCGAGTCCGTATGCCATATTATCGCGCTTGCTACGAACTGCCCAGAACGTGGCGTCGTGCCATTTGGCGTATGTCTGGTTCTTTAAGAACTCCTTGGCGGCTTTTGAATGTGCTGTACTCATAATCCTGCGGCTAAAATCTCTACTACGTGTTTGAACTCAATCTTCAGTCCTTGCTTCTTGGCAACACCTGCCATGTGCATCAGGCAAGAGCAGTCGGGACCTGTGATATACTCGGCTCCCGTCTTGATATGACGCTCTACTTTGTCCTTTCCCATCTGTGCCGATATGGCAGTCTCCTCGACAGAGAACATACCGCCGAAGCCACAGCACTCGTCAGGACGCTCTGGCTCCACGACATTGATGCCGTCGACCAGTTGTAACAGGTCCTTGATCTTATTAAAAGGTGTCACATGTTCCTCGGAGGGTGACGACAGTCCTAACTCACGAACACCATGACAAGAGTTGTGAAGGCTGACTTTGTGAGGGAAGGTTCCCAGGCACCGGTCTACCTTGACGACATCATGGAGGAACTCCACCACGTCCATGATCTTACCACTTGTCACACACTCATGGCTCCCTTTCAGCAGACGGGGATAGTTGAGTTTGACAAAGGCAGTGCATGACACACTGGGGGCGACGACATAGTCGAACTCCTTGAAGAGATCCTCGAATTTCTCGGCAAGCGGAATGGCTTGCTTCTCAAATCCGGCGTTTGCCATAGGCTGTCCACAACAAGTCTGCTTAAGAGGGTAGGTGACATCTATGCCTAAATGACGTAGCAACTTATAGGTCGCCACACCGACTTGTGGGTAGACGGCATCTACGTAGCAGGGGATGAATAGTCCGATTTTCATAATGTATTTGTTTTAGGGTTTTGCTCTCGCAAATATAGTGAATAAATCTGGGATGGCGAAGATATTTCGGAAAAGATTTTTACGTTTTAATGTTTTTTTTGAGAAATACCACTTAATTGCTCGGATTTTGTTTGTATATTTGCACAAAGTTTAACTTAAAATCTAAAACGATATGTCATTCTTAGTATCTATTATTCCTATTTTACTATTATTCGTGTTGATGCTGGGCTTTAAGATGGCAGGTCATAAAAGTGCGCTCATCACATTGGTAGTTACCATCCTCCTTGCGTTGTTTGTGGCACCTTATCTGGACATGGTGCCTGAGCGCTTCAAGGAGGCAAGTATATATGGCGTAGTATGGTGGGGCTTTGTCGAGGGTGTGCTGAAAGCCATTTTCCCCATCTTGATTATTATCCTGATGGCAATTTACAGTTACAACATCCTTGTGGAGTCGAAGGAGATAGAGGTGGTGAAGGCACAGTTTACATCTTTCACTGACGATAAGGGAATCTTGGTGCTGATGTTAGTATGGGGATTCGGAGGGCTGTTAGAGGGTATGGCAGGCTTCGGAACTGCTGTTGCTATTCCTGCTGCTATCCTGATAGGACTGGGCTTCAAACCGATGTTCTCCGCATTGGTGGCACTGATAGGTAATACTGTGGCTACTGGTTTTGGCGCTGTGGGTGTGCCAGTAACAACACTTTGTAATGAGGTGGCTCCTGGTGGTGCCGCATCTGCTGAGGCTATTTGCGAGACATCCGCCTTTGCCGTGTTGCAGTTGTCTCCGTTGTTCGTCATCCTGCCCTTTATCATCCTAATGCTGACAGATAAGAAAGCCATCATAAAGAATATCGTGCTTGCTTTATGGACAGGTATTATCTCTGTTTTGGTACAGTATATCTGTGCCCGTTATCTGGGGGCGGAGACACCAGCCATTATCGGCTCTATCGCTGCCATCATCGCCATCATTATCTATGCGAAGATATTTACGAAGGCTCCAGAGAAGAAGGAGGGTGCGAAGAGTTATACCTTTGCGGAGACGTTCCGTGCATGGAGTGTCTATTTGTTTATTCTCATTTTCATTCTGGTGAGTGGTGCCTTGTGTCCTCCTGTGAATGACTTCCTGAAGTCTAATCTAGTGACGAAGTTACCTTTGCCTGTCATTGATTCCACGTTTAAGTTCGGATGGATCAGCAATGCGGGGTTGATGCTCTTCCTTGGTGCGACGATAGGTGGGCTGATACAGGGCTTGTCGTTTAAGCGGTTGATGGTGATCCTTGCCAAGACGGTTGTGAATCTGCAAAAGACGGTTATCACTATTATCTCTCTTATCTCACTTGCCTCTGTGATGAACTATTGTGGCATGATAGCCGCTATCGCTGCTGGTCTGGTGGCTGTCACAGGCTCGTTCTATCCGTTCTTTGCACCGTTGATTGGTGCTATCGGTACTTTCGTGACAGGTTCTGATACGTCGAGCAATATCCTCTTCGCCAAGTTACAGGCGAACGTGGCAGGACAGTTGGGCATGACTGGACAATCGACCTTCTTTGGTGTCGAGGGCTCTGAGACCAATTGGTTGGTGGCTGCCAACACAACGGGTGCTACTGGTGGTAAGATGATCTCTCCGCAGAGTATCGCCATCGCTACGGCGGCGTGTGACATGCAGGGAAAGGATGGCGAAATCCTTCGTTCTGCCATTCCTTATGCGTTGTTATATATTATAATAGGTGGACTAATGGTGTTCTTCGCTGTCTGACATTCCTCAGAACATGCAGGGAAGGGCACTCAACTGATAGTAGAGGGTACGGGCAATGCGCTCGTGCCCTTTGTCGTTAGGGTGCAGACGGTCAACGGCTCCGTCCTTGAAATACTGCACATGCTCGTCCATCAGGGGGAAGAGTCCGCTGAGGGCATTGAGGTCGATGACAGGTACTGCCCAGATATTGCCAGCCTCTTTGACGGCGTCGATATATCGCTGGAGGGGTTCTCCACAACGGTTATAATAGTCCTCAGTAGGTTGCCAGTTCTTGTCGTTGGCATAGAACCCGGCACGATGGATAGGGGTAAGCAGCACGATTTGTTTGGTGGGGTAGGCACGCTTCAGTTTGTCCAAGGCGATATTGATACGTCCTTTATAGGTGTCCTTCGACATGATAGGGTGCATCCGTTTTCTGGTGACGATATGCTTGGGCTCGTGAATACCAGCCATCACCTCCTCTTCCTGGATGTCATACCACTCTCCGATGGGTACACCGTCGTTGAAGTCGTTGGTACCGATGAAGACCATAATGGCATCGACGTCGTCACCATGCTCAGTCTTCAACTTGTCGGTCTGGTTGGGAATGTCGTTCCATTGGCGACCGCTGATGCCATAGACATAAGGGGTGATACCTAACCAGTCTTGCAGGAAGTTCCAGTACTTCACTTTGGAACCGTTGTTTTTGGGGTCAGTAATTGAGTCTCCGAAGTAAGCCACACGCTTATTCATCCAAGGGTGGACGAGGGTGGTCTGCGCCATCATGGGGAACATTGTCAGCCAGCAGACGGCAAGGAAAAGCATACGTTTTTTCATTGTTTGTTGTTTTAGTTCTTGGGACAAAGGTACTTCTTTTTTTCAGAAGAAATGACCTTTTATTCTTTTTTAAGATAGAGAATGAGCCACTAAGTGAAATAAATGATTATCTTTGTCCCCGAATTAAAGACAAAATAGAAAAAGATGAATTACAACAACGATTATGAATTGAGTGAGTACGCACAGGAAAGACAATGGGATGTCTCTGCTGCGTTTCCTGTATTGATGCGTAAGGTGTATGTCTGGATGACACTGGCTTTGGTAATCACAGGTATTACTGCCTATGGCGTGGCAAACAGCCCTGGTGTACTACAGGCAATCTATACGAATCAGATTTTGTTCTGGGGACTGATCATCGCGGAGTTCGGTTTGGTCATTGGTGTGAGTGCGGCAATTAATAAGTTGTCATTGGCAGTAGCCACCCTGATGTTCATTGCCTATTCGGTGATCAACGGTGCCTTACTGTCTTACATCTTCCTTGCCTATACCAGCAGTTCTATTGCTACCGTATTCTTTATCACGGCAGGAACCTTTGCGGCTATGGCGATTGTCGGCTATACGACGAAGACAGACCTCTCGTCAATGGGTAAGTATCTGTTGATGGCATTGATTGGTATTATCATTGCCACCCTGGTTAATGTGTTCTTCGTGAAGAGCACAGGCTTCGAACTCATATTGAGTTATGCCGGTGTTCTGGTCTTCGTAGGACTGACTGCCTACGACTCCCAGAAGATCAAGCAGATGCTGATGCAGGCACCTGATGCTGGCGAGGTGGCACAGAAATATGCTCTGCTGGGTGCCCTGTCCCTCTATCTCGACTTCATCAACCTGTTTATCTATCTCCTCCGCATTTTCGGAAAGAGAGAATAGGCACGGTCATAATAGAAAACGAATCAAACGACTGGCGGAGTAAATTCCTGCCAGTCGTTTTGTTTATTATCTTTAATTGCATTCAGTCTATTTCATTTGAAAATATTTGGTAGTCTCACTAAATATTTGTAATTTCGCAGGCGATTTAAACTTAAACATATATTGTAGATATGATTAACATTACTTTTCCAGACGGATCTGTTCGCTCGTATGAGCAGGGCGTTACTGGACTTCAGATTGCCGAGAGTATCTCACCTGCTCTGGCTCGCGACGTGTTGTCGTGCGGTGTAAATGGTGAGACAGTAGAACTGAATCGTCCTATTATGGAGGATGCGAAGATAGCACTCTATAAGTGGGACGACGAAGAGGGAAAACACACATTCTGGCACACTTCGGCACACTTGTTGGCGGAGGCTCTGCAGGAACTATATCCTGGTATTCAGTTTGGATTCGGTCCTGCTATCGAGAATGGCTTCTTCTATGATGTGCTGTTGAAAGACGGCGAGAGCATCAAGGAGAGCGACTTCCCGAAGATTGAGGAGAAAATGCGTGAACTTGCTTCCAAGAAGGAACCGGTTGTCCGTAAGGAGGTGGCTAAGGCAGATGCTTTGAAGGAATTTGCCGCTGACGGTCAGACATATAAGTGCGAACATATCGAGCAGGACTTGGAGGACGGCAGTATCACAACCTATACTCAAGGTGCGTTCACAGACCTCTGTCGTGGTCCGCACTTGATGAATACGGGTGCCATCAAGGCAATTAAACTGACCAATGTGGCTGGTGCTTTCTGGCGTGGTGATGCTACTCGTGAGCAGATGCAGCGTCTGTATGGTATCTCCTTCCCCAAGAAGAAGATGCTCGACGAGTATCTCGTGATGCTGGAGGAGGCAAAGAAGCGTGACCATCGTAAGATCGGTAAGGAGATGGAGTTGTTCATGTTCTCCGACAAGGTGGGCAAGGGCTTGCCTATCTGGTTACCGAAAGGTACTGACCTGCGTCTGCGTCTGCAAGACCATCTGCGTAAGGTACAGAAGCGTTTCGGCTATCAGGAGGTCATCACACCGCATATCGGTTCCAAGAACCTCTATATCACCAGCGGACACTATGCCCACTATGGTAAGGACTCTTTCCAGCCTATCCATACTCCGGAGGAGGATGAGGAGTACATGCTGAAACCGATGAACTGTCCTCACCATTGTGAGATTTTCGCATGGAAGCCCCGTTCTTACCGTGACCTGCCTTTGCGCATCGCAGAGTTCGGTACTGTTTACCGCTATGAGCAGAGTGGTGAGTTACACGGACTGACCCGTGTGCGCTCCTTCACTCAGGATGATGCCCACCTGTTCTGTCGTCCCGACCAGGTGAAGCAGGAGTTCCTGAATGTGATGGACATCATTGGTATCGTATTGACAGCCTTTGGCTTTAACTTCGAGGCACAGATATCCCTCCGTGATCCTAACGACCATGATAAGTACGTGGGTACTGATGAGGACTGGGCTCTTGCTGAGGCTGCTATCGTAGAGGCTTGTCGTGAGAAGGGACTGCCTGCTAAGGTGGAGTATGGTGAGGCTGCCTTCTATGGTCCGAAACTTGACTTCATGATCAAGGATGCGATTGGTCGTCGCTGGCAGTTGGGTACGATACAGGTTGACTATAACCTGCCTAAGCGCTTCCAGTTGGAGTATACCGATGAGGACAACCAGAAGAAGACACCGGTGATGATCCACCGTGCACCATTCGGCTCCTTGGAGCGTTTCTGTGCCGTACTGATCGAGCACACCAGCGGACACTTCCCCTTGTGGCTGACTCCTGAGCAGGTTGCCATCCTGCCATTGTCGGAGAAATATAATGACTATGCCAACGAGGTGGCTAAGAAGTTCGAGCAGGGTGGGGTACGTCCTACCATCGACCTGCGTAACGAGAAACTGGGTCGTAAGATTCGTGACAACGAGTTGAAGCGTATACCTTATATGGTGATTGTCGGTGAGAAGGAGCAGGCTGACGGTACTGTCGCTGTACGTCCACAAGGCGGTGGCGAGCAGAAGGTCATGACTATTCAGGAGTTCATCGACCATATCAATGCTGAGGTCGCTGAGATGACGAAAGATTTCTAACCCCCTCCCGACCTCCCCGCGGGGAGGAGGAAGTGAAAAGTTCAAAAGATTAAAGTTCAAAGTAATATGAAACCTACATTATTTTTATTGGCGGCAGGTATGGGAAGCCGTTATGGTGGTTTGAAACAACTGGATGGACTGGGACCCAATGGGGAGACCATCATGGACTATTCTATTTACGATGCTATTCAGGCTGGTTTTGGAAAGATCGTATGGGTCATCCGTAAGGACTTTGAAGAGCAGTTCCGCACCCAGATACTTTCTAAGTATGAGGGACATGTCCCCTGTGAGTTGTGCTTCCAGGGTATTGACGCACTACCAGAGGGCTTTAAGGTGCCTGAGGGTCGTGTGAAGCCTTGGGGTACCAACCATGCTGTACTGATGGGTAAGGATGTCATCAAGGAGCCTTTCTGTGTCATTAACTGTGATGATTTCTACAACCGTGACGCCTTCATGGTGATAGGCAAGTTCCTGAGCAGTCTGCCGGAAGGAGCCAAGAACCAGTATGCGATGGTCGGTTTCCGCGTGGGTAACACCCTGAGCGAGAATGGTACCGTTGCTCGTGGTATTTGCTCCAAGAACGAGAAAGGTCATCTGACGACCGTCGTTGAGCGAACCGAGATTGTCCGTTGTGCGGAGGATGGCTCACAGGCAGGTGCCGCAGACCAGCCTATCCGCTATAAGGACGAGAACGGCAAGTGGGTGGTTGTCGATGACAATACCCCCGTCTCCATGAATATGTGGGGCTTTACCCCTGATTATTTCGAGTATTCGGAGGCTTATTTTAAGGAGTTCCTGAGTGACCCGAAGAACATGGAGAACCTGAAGGCAGAGTTCTTTATTCCTTTGATGGTCAACAAACTAATCAACGAGCAGACCGCTACCGTTGAGGTGTTAGATACGACCTCCAAATGGTTTGGCGTGACGTATGCCGCCGACCGTGAGGATACCGTGAAGCGTATTCAGAAACTGGTAGACGAGGGTGTCTATCCGAATAAATTGTTCTAATGCTGAAGGAGATGATGACAGAGAGGGAGTGCAGCCAACTGCACTCCCTTATCGATAACGCAGAGACGATTGTGTTGTGTTGCCATGTGAATGCGGATGGTGACGCACTGGGTTCTATGCTGGGCTGGGCAGAGGTGCTGAAGACTATGGGGAAGGAGCCTTTGGTGGTTGCCCCTGACCAATATCCTGACTATCTTCAGTGGTTGCCAAATTCTGAGAAGATTGTGCGTTATGACAAGCGTAAGGACTTTGTTGATACGGTCTTGAAGATTGCTGATCTGGTGTTCTGTCTTGACTTCAACACCTTGTCGCGTACGGAGGCAATGGCTGAGACGATAGAGAAGTCGCCTGCCAAAAAAGTACTTATCGACCATCACTTGGAGCCGAATGTGGATGCGGTATTATGTATATCACATCCAGAGATGTCGTCGACCAGTGAACTGGTGTTCCGTATTGTCTGGCAAATGGGATTGTTTGAGCGTGTGGGTAAACATTTCGCCATCCCAGTCTATTGCGGTATGATGACAGATACAGGCGGTTTTACTTATAATTCAACAAGTCCTGATATTTATTTTATCATCAGTCAGTTACTGACAAAACACATAGACAAGGATAAGATATATCGGAATGTCTATCACAATTATAGCGAGCACCGCATCCGCATGGTTGGCTATGTGCTCTGTCATAAACTGGTGGTGGACGAACAGTGTCATGCGGCATTCTACACACTGACCCGTGATGACCTGAAGCGCTTTCATTTTATCAAGGGAGATGCCGAGGGGTTAGTGAATATGCCGTTGCAGATCAAAGGACTCAAGTTGAGTATCTCTTTGCGTGAGGATACGGAACGTGACAGGATGATATGGGTCAGTCTGCGTTCTGTCGACGACTTCCCCTGTAATAAAATGGCGGAGATGTTCTTCAATGGCGGAGGGCATCTGAATGCGTCCGGCGGTAAACTGAATTGTACAATGGACGAGGCGGTAGAGGTGGTGAAACGTGCCATCTTACATTTTGAAGACACGTTAAAGTAGCCTAATATTGCCGATAATTGGTATTTTATTTGTAAATTTGCGCCCGAAATTAATAGAAAGAGCCAATATGATGAAGAAAACGTATAGTCTGCTGATACTGCTTTGCGGCATGATAGTGCTTGCCAGTTGTAATAGTGGTGAGACTTATTCTGATTTGAAGGATGCAGAGCGTGAGGCAATCAACAAATACATTTCCAATAATAATATTAAGGTCATCAACGAGACACAGTTTACTTCTCAGAATGAGACAACGGATCTCGACAAGAACGAGTTTGTCCTTCTGAGCAAGAGTGGTGTGTATATGCAGATTGTGCGTAAGGGATGTGGCGAGAAAGTAAAGGACGAAGAGTCACTTGAAATCCTGTGCCGTTTCTCCGAATACAATATTAAGCAGAATACATTGTTGGTTAGGAACGACATTCCTTATTATGTGCAGATAAACGGTGTTACCTATGATTATTCCAGTGCTCCCGACAAGATGACGGTAGAGCGTATCGGTAGTTCATACTCAGGGACATTCGTCTCCGGCTCCGTCATGTATAGTGAGCATGGCTCTGCTGCCGTACCTGCAGGATGGCTGGTTCCGCTGAACTATGTTAATGTGGGGCGTCCTCAGAATGATGATGACGAGGTGGCGAAGGTACGTCTGATAGTACCGCATTCCCAGGGAACGGTAGATGCCTCGTCCAGTGTATATCCCTGTTTTTACGAACTTACTTACGAAAGAGATAATTAAAACCAAGAAACATGACACTTATTAAATCAATTTCTGGTATCCGTGGAACCATAGGCGGTTCTACGGGCGATACCTTGAACCCTCTTGACATCGTGAAGTTCACCACAGCCTATGCGCAGTTTATCCGTCGTAACGGAAAGGGTTCTTCCAACAAGATTGTGGTGGGACGTGATGCACGTATCTCTGGCGAGATGGTGAAGAACGTGGTCTGCGGTACCTTGATGGGGGTTGGGTATGACGTGATAAACATCGGACTTGCCACGACACCTACGACGGAACTTGCTGTCAGGATGGCGGGTGCCGATGGGGGTATCATCATCACTGCCTCGCATAACCCTCGCCAGTGGAATGCCCTGAAACTGCTGAATAATGAAGGTGAGTTCCTAACCGCTGCTGATGGCGCTATTGTACTTGCCATCGCTGAGCGTGAGAATTTCGAGTATGCGGATGTTGATCATCTGGGACATTATATCGAGGACAATACTTTTAATGCCCGTCATATCGAGGATGTTCTGCGACTGAAACTGGTTGATGTGGAGGCTGTCAAGAAAGCGCATTTCAAGGTATGTGTCGATACGATAAATAGTGTGGGTGGTATCATCCTTCCTCAACTGCTGAACGAGTTGGGAGTGGAATATAAGATTCTCAATGGGGAGGCGAATGGTGACTTTGCCCATAACCCCGAGCCGTTGGAGAAGAACCTGCAGGGTATCATGGACGAGATGAAGACAGGTCAGTATGACTTGGGTATCGTCGTCGATCCCGATGTCGACCGTCTTGCCTTTATCTGTGAGGACGGAAAGATGTTTGGTGAGGAATACACACTGGTCAGCGTTGCCGATTATGTATTGTCTAACACCAAGGGTAATACCGTTTCCAACCTGTCATCTACCCGTGCCCTTCGTGATGTGACGGAGAAGCATGGTGGTAAGTACACGGCTGCCGCTGTGGGTGAGGTCAATGTGACAACGAAGATGAAAGAGGTGAATGCCGTCATCGGTGGTGAGGGTAATGGTGGTGTCATCTATCCCGAGAGCCATTATGGACGTGATGCCTTGGTAGGTATCGCCCTCTTCCTGACGTCTCTTGCTAAGAAAGGCTGTAAGGTCAGTGCGTTGCGTGCTAACTTCCCCGACTATCAGATCGCCAAGAACCGTATCGACCTAACACCAGAGACGGATGTGGATGCCATCCTGGTGAAGGTGAAGGAGATGTTTGCGGCTGATCCGACAGCACAGGTGAACGATATCGACGGTGTGAAGATAGACTTCCCCGACAAATGGGTACATCTGCGTAAGTCGAACACCGAACCGATTATCCGTGTCTATAGCGAGGCGAACACCATGGAGGAGGCTGACGCTATCGGCAAGAAACTCATGCAAGTGGTTTACGACATGCAATAAATAAATCGGATGCACCGCACGGTGCATCCGATTTTTCTCTGAAATTCCTCTCCACAGGTTCGGCAGCGATGATGTTCCTGCGACTTCTCTGTCACCTGATAGGGCTGCTGCTGCCACTCACAAAACGCATTCCACTTTTCTGCGATAGTACTCATAGTATTAGTTCATTAAGATGGCAAATTTATTTTGCTTTGTCTTTGGAACTGCGTTTGTCACGCCGGTAGGAGCGGTATTCGTCTAATGGGATTTCGATATCCGGTTCTGCAAGTTCACCCTCATGGGGCAGGTGGAACTTCATATAACGGATATTCAAGCCTCTGTCCATCCACATCTGCTCGTAATAGGTTTGGATGGTTAATAGTTGAGAGTTGAGAGTTGAGAGTTGAGAGTGGTAGAGGTCTTCCGTGCGGAACTCCAGGGGCAGTTGGTTCTTCTCCACCATATACGTAGTGTAGGTGAAAAGGAAATTGGAGTCGGTCTTCAGGTGAATCAGTCCTCCGTCAACCAGGAAACGGCGATAGCGGTTCATGAAATAGGTGGAGGTGAGTCGCTTACGTGGGTTTTTCATCTGCGGGTCGCTGAACGTCAACCAGATCTCCTGTACCTCATCAGGAGCGAAGAAACGGTCGATGATTTCGATATTCGTACGCAGGAAAGCGACATTCTTCAGTCCTTCCTTCGTAGCCTGTGTGGCACCCGTCCACATCCTCGCTCCCTTGATATCCACCCCGATGAAGTTCATGTTAGGGTATAGTTTGGCAAGTCCTACGGTATATTCTCCCTTGCCACAACCCAGTTCCAGCACGATAGGGTTATCGTTATGGAAATACTCCTCGTGCCAGTGTCCTTGCATCTCAAACGGAACGTGTTCCACCACCGAATAGGGGTACTGGAACACGTTCTCGTAAGTTTCCATGTCGGCGAATTTCGCCAGTTTTCCTTTACTCATGCATTCTGTGCTTTGATGTCCTCATAGTAATGAGCCATTGTGCTGTGGAAATAAGGAACCAGGAAGATAAAGCCAAAACCGAATGTGAGGATGGACAGGATAGCCCAGCCGATGAAACTCAGCACCAGCCAGAACAGTTCCATCTTGTGTCCCTTCATCATCTCTGCACTCTTCTTCATAGCGTCAGCAGCACTGATCTGCTTGTCATCCTTCAGAATGTACTCGGTCAGTGCAAACATCATAGCGAGGATGATTCCAGGAATAATCAGCAAGAGCATACCGATAGCAATACAGATTGATACCAAGAAGCCTGCGAGGAAGATACGGACGAAGTCCTTGTAACCGTCGAACAGACGCTCGTAGGCAATATCCTCGTTACGGATGAGGTTCAGGAAATAAACAGTAATACCCCATTCCAAGGGCAGACAGAGGATATACCAGAATCCAGAGATTCCATAACCTGTCGTTACGTCAAAGAACATCGAAGCTCCCTGACCTACACATCCACTGATCAGCAGATAGATAATGGCAGCAATGACACCATTCGTCCACTTGCCTTCCAAGGAGGCAAGAGCGCGATTTTTGTAACCTTGATTTGTATCCATAATAGTTAACTTAAGATTGGTTCTTACTCAATCACGACAGTCGTCCAACCATGCTTGTCCTCAATCTCTCCATACTGGATGCCACGCAGGGTGTCGAAGAGTTTCTTGGAGATAGGACCGGGCTTCTCTCCGAAGTCATAACGCTTACCAGTCTCTAAGTCATCGATGTAGGAGATAGGACTGATCACGGCGGCGGTACCGCAAGCACCAGCCTCCTCGAAGGTCTCCAACTCCTCCTCGGGAATAGGACGACGCTCCACCTTCAGACCGAGGTCCTCGGCAACCTGCATCAGACTCTTATTGGTGATAGAGGGCAGGATAGAGGTGGACTTTGGAGTGACATAGGTGTTGTTCTTGATACCGAAGAAGTTGGCGGCACCACACTCGTCAATGTACTTCTTTTCCTTGGCATCGAGGTAGAACTCACAGGCATACCCCTTCTCGTGGGCGAGGTTGTTGGCAAAGAGGGAAGCGGCATAGTTACCACCCACCTTGTATTTACCAGTACCAAGGGGAGCCGAACGGTCGTACTCACGGATGATGACGTAAGGGTTGCTGGAGAAACCGCCCTTGAAATACGGACCTACGGGGGTCACGAAGATCAGGAAACAGTATTCTTTGGCAGGATGTACACCCACCTGGGCGCTCGTACCAATCAGCAGGGGACGGATATACAAGGTAGCACCGCTCTCGTAAGTAGGAATCCACTCCTGGTTGAGGCGTACCACCTTCTTCACCATCTCCTCAAATAACTCAGTGGGCAGTTCAGGCATCAAGATACCACGACAGGTGCTCTGCAGGCGCTCCGCATTGTCCTTCACACGGAAGATGCGCACCTTACCGTCCTTGCAGCGATAAGCCTTCAGTCCCTCGAAAGCCTCCTGTCCGTAGTGCAGACAGGTGGCAGCCATGTGCAGGTTCAGATACTCGTCGGAGCAAACTTCAATCTCACCCCATTTACCGTCACGATAGTAACAGCGTACGTTGTAGTCGGTTTTCATATAACCGAACGACAGGTTTCCCCAGTCTAAATCTTTCATATCGTAATAATTTTAGTCCTTTTTCTTTTAAATTGTTTGCAAAAGTACATAATTTATGGCACACTTGCAAATGAAATGTGCATTATTTATCGTCTTCGAGTATCTTTTTGATGTCCTCGTCCGTTTTCGTCAACTTATCTTTACATTCTCTGATGAGTTCTTTCGCCTTCTTTAACTGTACTGTCAACTCATCAATCCCATACTCATTGCGCTCCATTTTCTGCACAATCACATCCAACTCCTTCAATGCTTCTTCGTATTTCATAACTCTCTTATTTTAACCTTTGACCTTTGACCTTTAACCTTTGACCGTTGACCTGATTTTTCCTTTCTCCACACGTGTCTCTATCTCGTCACCTGCTTTCAGTTGTTGCGGGTCATGAACGACCTTTCCGTTAAACAGTGTGATACTATACCCACGACTTAGCAGCAGGGTGGGGTCGAGTAGTTCCACCCGTTGTGCCGCCATCTCCAGATGATGCCGCTCTTGCACGATACGTTGTTGAAGGGCATGACAGATACGCTCATAACGCTGGTCCAACTGATGTTCGAAGTTGGTCTTGAACATGGTGAGCATAAACGCGATACGTTGTTGCACATCGTTCAGGTGCTGGAGTGTATCGGCAAGATGGGCTATCAGGAAAGCAGCCGCGGCCGTCGGGGTCTTGACTCTGGTGTTTGACACCATGTCCAACACACACTCATCCCTGTCGTGTCCGATACCAGTGATGATGGGTAGTGGGAAGTTGGCTACATTCTCGGCAAGGGGTAAGGTGTCGAAACCGCTCATGTCACTTGTAGAGCCACCTCCACGGATAATCACTACCACGTCGAAGTCGTCAGTATGTTCGTTGATACGGTTCAGTGCGGCTATCACACTCTGCTCCACCTGTTCGCCTTGCATGACGGCAGGAAACAGGGTGGGATAGAACACCAGTCCGTACTCGTTTTCTATCAGTTGACGACAGAAATCACCATAGCCTGCAGCAGTCTCCGCCGAGATAACGGCGATACGCTGGCAGAAACGGGGAATGACCAGTTCCCGTTGCAGGTCGAAGACACCCTCTGCTTTTAGTTGGGCGATGATCTGTTGGCGGCGTTGTGCCATGTCACCTAGCGTGTAGTTCGGGTCGATATCGGTAACGATCCACGAGAAACCGTATGCCTCATGGAACTGAGGATAGACTTTCAGCAGTACCTTCATACCAGCCCTTAGGGATTGTCCCGTGGTACGCTCGAAGTAAGGCTGCACCATTGCCCATGTCTGTTTCCAGCATTTAGCGGAAGCCTTGGCAATAGGGGTATTGGAAGTCTCGTCCTTCTCCACGAGTTCCATATAACAGTGTCCGCGACTCTCCCTGCATTCCGACAGTTCCGCCTCTACCCAATACTCATCGGGCAGTTCCGCTTCTATCGCCTCCCTCACGAGACCATTCAGCACCTGCAGTGTATATCGTTTCTCTCCAGCCATCTCTTTAACCTTAGACCTTTAACCTTTAACCTTTAACCTCAGACCTTAGACCTTAGACCTCAGACCTCTAACCTTACTCCTTCATTCTCCCCACCATATAAGCACGCCAGAAGTTAGGTAGTCCGTAGCCGAACACATTATCGGGATGCTCTTTGTTATTACCAGACTGGCGGATGAGTTCCATCACCTCCAATGCCGTCTTCTCTGGTAAAGCCTGCCACAGACAAGCCGTCAGTCCGCAGATGATGGGAGCGGCAAAGGAGGTTCCCATATCCTGAGCGATAGACCCTCTGCCTGTGACGATGGTGGCGGGACTTCCGATGGCGACGATGTCTGGTTTCACTCTTCCGTCCTGTGTAGGACCCACAGAACTGAAAGGTGCATTGGTCAACATATCCGTAACGGCACCTACTGTCAGACAGTCGTCGGCATCAGCAGGGAAGGTCAGTTTCTTCCAAGGTCCCATGCCAGAGTTACCGGCGGAGTTGACGAGTATCATCCCTTTCTTAGCCACAAAAGAGGCAGAGTGACTGATATATGTCGAGTGTCCGTCGAGTTGCCATAGTTTATGTGACTCACTCCCTTTATCGAAATTGTTATAGCCTAATGAAGAGTTGATAAGGTCGCAACCTGCTGAGTCGGCAAACTCAGCGGCTATTGCCCAGTAGTCCTCCTCCACCTCCTGTTCTGACTGTCCGTCCTCACAGCGTAATAACCAATAACTTGCCTTGGGGGCAGTACCTATATAATAATAAGGTCTTTGGATCGTCATGGTGGACAAGACCTTGGTACCATGGTCGAGTTCATAAAAGACCGAGGGAGAGGCTGGATATATAAAGTCACGAGTACCCTTGATGTCCACCCTGCTGAATGCAGGAATCTTGTCAACGTTCTTGAAACCGCCGTCCAGTACAGCGATGATCATTCCCTCACCCATACAGTTGATGTCGTGTAACCTGTTCCCGTTCAGACTCTTGATTTGGGCGTCAGCGCGTCCGTACGGTGTGGAGTATATGGAGTCCCACGCATTGAAATCCTCCTCGTATTTCGTCTTGAGTGCCGTAGGCTGGATTGAGTCAGGAGCCTGCCATACCAGCCGACAGTCCTTCACACAAGGGAGGAGGCGGAGACGACGCAGTTCACTGGTGTCTCTCATCTGTGCCAGTACGGTATTATTCCACCTGCTTGTACCCAACACCATAGTTTTCATGGACTCAATCTGTCTCACATACTTTGGGGTGACAGGCAGATCGGTAGAGTCTAAAGGCAGTCCCTGTTTTCTCCTTCTCTCCACCGAACGTTTGGAGAGAAATCGGGTAGGGTGGTTCAGGGAATAGGGCGAGTTCTGTTTGTCACGCAGTGTCACTCTATAGATAAACGACGGACATTCCTTGTTGCGCACTTTTCGTGCACGATCCTGTGCCAAGCCGTTCACAGCCGTTACCAGTATGACGAGTGTCAGTATGAATCTCCCCATTCTCTTTCCTGTTATCCTCCGAAATACTCCTCCAGTTCCGTTGCGGCACTTCCCTCACTATTGGGAAGATCACGGATGATGACACCATGCTCCAACAGGGCGATGCGAGTCGATATGTCGACGGTGTGCTGCAGGTTATGGCTGGAGATAAGCAGGGTAGCACCTGTCTCATGGGAATAGTCGGTGAGAACGTGCTTCAATGTCAACTGGCTCGACGGGTCGAGGAAGTTGAAGGGCTCGTCAAGGATGACTATCTGGGGACGGCGGAAGAGTGCAGAGATGATACCCACCTTCTGTTTGTTACCAGCGGAGAGGTTGCGGATGAGTTTCTTCTGTCCGAAGACCTCCCCGGCGGCAAACTGCTCGAAGTCTTGCAGTCGCTCGTCCACCTGCTGTTGTGTCATACCCGATATCTTTCCAAGGAAAGCAAAATATTCCTCAGGGGTGAGGAAGTCGATGAGGAAGCCCTCATCAATGTAAGCACCTACATGCTGTTTCCATTCCTCACTCTCGGTAGGATTGATAGTCTCACTTCCGTTCCCCTCTCCTGTAGGCGAGGGGAATATATAGTTAACCGTACCCTTGTCTGCTTGGAGCAGGTCGAGGAGGAGACGGAAGAGTGTCGTCTTACCGGCTCCGTTGTTACCTACAAGTCCGAGGATGTCCCCATCCTGGATGGAAAACTGGTCGATGTCGCAGGCTACGGTCTCGCCGAACTGCTTTTTAAGATGATCAATAGTAATCATAATTCCTAATTTCTAATTACTAATTCCTAATTAAACAATCCCTCTACCATGACATTGCTTGAATTTCTTACCAGAGCCGCAGGGACATGGGTCGTTACGTCCAGGCAGTTTGTCCTTGATAATCGGAGTGCGTGGCTGCTGGGCACGGGTATCGTGGGCAGCGGCGGCAGCCTGATTGGGGTCGGTCAACTGTTCGGAGCCTAACTGCTGCTTGCTCTCGGTGTATTGCTGACGCTGGGTGCGCTGCTCAGGAGCCGCTTCGCGGACATCCTGCTGCTGCATCTCAGGAATAGCACCACGCATAAGGATGGAGACGATACGGTTGTTCATCTCGTTAATCATAGTGTCCCAAACCTTGGCACTCTCCAGTTTGAAGATCAGCAACGGGTCTTTCTGCTCGTAACTGGCGTTCTGTACAGAGTGACGTAACTCATCGAGTTCACGGAGGTTCTCCTTCCATGACTCATCGATGATATGCAGCAGCATCTGCTTCTCGAACTCCTTGACGATTGACTTGCTCTCTGTGTCGTAAGCCTCTTTCAGGTTGCATGGGATATTATACATCTTGCGACCGTCCGTCAATGGAACCATGATACGCTCGTAGATCTGACCTTGGTTCTCATAGACCTGCTTGATGATAGGCTGAGCCACCTCACGGATGCGCTCTGTCTTGCGAGAGAAGGTCTCCATCACCTGCTGGAAGGCGTTCTCCTCCAGTTCCTCACGCTGCTCGTTGAGGAACTGCTCGTTGGTGAAAGGCACCTCCATGGCGAAGATATGCAGGAACTCCTCCTTGCAACCCTCATAGTCATTATTCTCGATGATGTTCACCACACGGTCCCACATCATATTAGAGATATCCATGCCGATACGCTCACCCATCAAGGCGTGACGACGCTTCTCATAGATTACGGTACGCTGCTTATTCATCACGTCATCGTACTCCAGCAGACGCTTACGGATACCGAAGTTATTCTCTTCCACCTTCTTCTGGGCTCGCTCAATCTGACGGCTGATCATCGGACTCTCAATCATCTCACCCTCCTTGAAACCAAGACGGTCCATGACAGTGGCGATACGCTCGGAACCGAACAGACGCATCAGTTTGTCTTCCAAAGAGACGAAGAACAGAGAACTGCCCGGGTCTCCCTGACGACCGGCACGACCACGCAACTGGCGGTCGACACGACGGCTCTCATGACGCTCTGTACCGATGATGGCAAGACCGCCAGCCTCCTTGACCTCAGGTGACAGTTTGATATCGGTACCACGACCAGCCATGTTGGTGGCAATCGTCACGGCACCCAGTCCGTTGGTAGACTGACCGGCGAGTGCCACGATGTCAGCCTCTTTCTGGTGGAGTTTAGCGTTCAGCACCTGATGGGGAATACCCTCACGCTTACCTGTCTCAGGGTTGACATACATATCGAGCATACGGCTCAGTAACTCGGAGATCTCCACGGAGGTCGTACCAATCAGGGTAGGACGTCCTGCCTTACGCAAGCGGACTACCTCCTCGATAACGGCACGGTATTTCTCACGGGCTGTCTTATAGACACGGTCGTCCATATCATCACGGATAACGGGCTTGTTGGTAGGAATCTCCACAACGTCGAGTTTATAGATATCCCAGAACTCACCAGCCTCAGTGGAGGCGGTACCTGTCATACCAGCCAGTTTATGGTACATACGGAAGTAATTCTGCAAGGTGATAGTAGCGAATGTCTGGGTGGCAGCCTCCACCTTCACATGCTCCTTTGCCTCGACTGCCTGATGGAGTCCGTCGCTCCAACGGCGTCCCTCCATGATACGACCCGTCTGCTCATCGACAATCTTCACCTCGCCGTCGATGACCACATACTCGTCGTCCTTGTTGAACATGGTGTAAGCCTTCAGCAACTGTTGGAGGGTATGTACGCGCTCACTCTGTACGGCATAGTGGTTGAGCATCTCGTCTTTCTTGTTCAGACGCTCCTCGTCAGAGAGCCCTGTCTCATTCTCCAGGGCAGAAAGTTGACTGGCTATGTCTGGCAATACGAACAACTCGGCATCGTTCACCTGCTTGGCAAGCCATGCCGTACCCTTATCGGTGAGGTCGCAGGAGTTCAGTTTCTCGTCAACAACGAAGTACAGGGGCTCCACAGCCTCCGGCATACGGCGGTTGTTATTCTCCATATAGGTGTTCTCGGTGTTCTGCATGCCCGACTTGATACCTTCCTCAGAGAGGAACTTAATGAGGGGCTTGTTCTTAGGCAGACACTTATGTGAGCGGAAGAGGGCAAGGAAACCTTCCTCCTCCAACTTCTTATCGTTCTTCTCACGTCCCTCGGCTATCTTCTGCTTAGCCTCTGCGAGATACTGGGTGGCAAGTTGGCGCTGTACCCCCACGAGTTTCTCTACCAGTGGCTGGTACTCCTCAAACATCTGGTCGTCACCCTTGGGGACAGGACCAGAGATGATCAACGGGGTACGGGCATCGTCAATCAACACGGAGTCGACCTCATCGACGATGGCATAGTTATGGGCACGCTGCACAAGGTCTTGTGGCGAGATAGCCATATTGTCACGCAGGTAGTCGAAACCGAACTCATTGTTCGTACCGAAGGTGATGTCACACTGGTAAGCCTTGCGGCGAGCCTCGGAGTTAGGCTGGTGCTTGTCGATACAGTCGACGGAGAGCCCGTGGAACATATAAAGCGGTCCCATCCACTCGGAGTCACGCTTGGCGAGGTAGTCGTTGACAGTCACCACATGTACACCATTACCTGTCAGTGCATTAAGGAAGACGGGCAGGGTAGCGACGAGGGTCTTACCCTCACCAGTCGCCATCTCGGCAATCTTACCTTGATGCAGTACCGTACCACCGAAGAGTTGCACGTCATAGTGTATCATCTCCCATTTCAGGTCGTTACCTCCTGCGGTCCAGTGGTTATGGTAGATTGCCTTGTCACCGTCAATGGTGATGAAGTCTTTCTTCGGGTCACCGGCAAGTTCACGGTCGAAGTCCGTTGCCGTCACAATAGTCTCTTCATTCTCGGCAAAACGGCGAGCCGTCTCCTTGACAATGCTAAATACTTCAGGCATCACCTCATTGAGGGCGTCTTCGTAAATCTCCAGTGCCTCCTTCTCCAGTTTATCAATCTGGGCAAAGATCTCTGCACGCTCGTCAATAGGCGTATCCTCAATGGTTGCCTTTAAACGTTCAATCTCTTCTTTCTGTGCCTTGGCGGATTCTTGTACCTTTTGCTGGATGTCCTTGGTGCGCTGGCGCAGTTGGTCGTTGTCGAGTTTCTGAATCTCAGGGTAGGCGGCTTTCACTTTCTCCACCAACGGCTGAATCAGTTTCATGTCACGGGTAGACTTGTTGCCGAACAACGATGTCAAAATCTTGGTTAAATTCATATCTTATTCTATTTTTGTTTTTACCTTATTAATATAAAACGGATGCAAAGGTACGAATTAATTTCCGTACTTTTGCTTGCCTTTTTACTTTTTTACCGTTTTGTCTTTAAAAAAGTGGCTCGGATGAACAGGCATTCGGGGCTCGGATGCGGATGGCACGAGCAATTGCCGGTGCGATACGGTCGACCGTGACAGGAGTCTGAATACGCTCGGCTTTCGTTTCTCCTCCATAGATAATGATAGGGAAGGGAACATGTGCCGAACGGGAGGTTGACTGCTCTGAGGTATCTTCGTTAATAAGTCTCCAACCTGGTGCGATGTCGATAATCAGGTCACCGCATTTCTCTACATTAAAACCATTGCGGATACTTTCAAGTAAATAACTGTCACTTGTTAGTAACTGATTGGCTGTGTATACGTTACGGACTCCGGATATTTGTAGCAGGAACTCTTGTGAACGACTACATATCTCGCCCAGATGAATGTTCTTCTGGCGTAAGAGTTGGTGGTTGAAATAGATATGGTTCTTGTGACAGAACTCTACATATTTGGCAGAACCGAAGACGGCACCTAAATACATGTTCAGCAGGTTGGCAGTGCGGTTGATGTAGAACGTGCCCGTTGGGATGCGGTAGCGTTCCTGATTACCTTCCTCTTCTTCCTCTCGACTGGTGGTACCCGTGATGACGAACAATACCCGGTCACGGGGTATCTGTCGTTCGATGCCATTAAGGAGTTGTGTCATCTGGCGGTCCAGTGCCACGTACGACTCCATCTGCAGTCCTGCCTCATAGGTCAGACTCAGAAGGTCAGTCTTGTCATCATTGCCGATACCAGCCTGCTCCAAGCATTTCAGTGCTGCGTCTGTCACTGCCTTGTTGGAATCTGCATCAGGTTGGAAGAGTCGGGAGTATCCGCTAAGCCATTGGTTCAGTGGACGGTAATAGGTCGTTGTCGCCCATTTCCCGTTGCTGATCCATGCGGCACCGTCAGCGGCATGACCTGCAGACAGGATGGCGGCATCAGCAGTAGGGGCGAAAGAGAATACCTTGGCAATACCGTTGGTTGCCATCTTCAACTCATCACTGAGTGTTGAGGTACCTAAGAACTGTGGTGAATAGCCGATCTTCTGGTCTCTCACACAGTTCTGTGGACGGAGGGTCTGCTTGTCAAGCCATTCTTCAGCAGTAATACCATTATAATAAGGTACGGTGCCAGTGTGTAGGGAAGCAATGGCGGAGGCACGGTCTACTGGTGTGAAATTGTAAGCGCCATTAGTGAATACCTTTCCCTCTGTCAGCAACCTCCTTAATCCCTCGTTACCGTAGAGCGGGGCGTATGTGTCCAAATAGTCTGTGCGCAACTGGTCGATGGTGATACTAACCACCAGTCTTGGAGCCTGTGCAACAGCCTGTGCATAGGTCTCCGCATTGAAGCCTAAGATTGACAAGAGGGTGATATACAGGTATCTGTTTCTCATTTGACGCACTTTTTAATATGCAATATGCTCTGTAACAGCAAACATAATGCCAAATTCCAAATGCCTTCGGCATACGACTGGAAGAGACTGCCTATCAAGAAAAGGATGCATAAGACGGCGGTGATGTGCCAATAACATGTTTTTTTATTCCTGATGTCTTGCCAAAGAAAAAACCAGGGTAGGGGATTTAGCAGGATGAATTGCAGGTTTAGATTCACTGTCGGGTGCTGAGAGAAAAGCATCAAGAAAAGGACAATACCGATAGTTCCTGTCGTAACCATCAGGAAAACGTCCCATATGACGAATATACGGCGCTTCTTCCATTCAACAAAGAAAAGGAAAAGTCCGATGACTGACATAATGACAAAACAGACAACAGGACGTAAAGGGAAACTTTGTTTCCTGATTTGCACACCAGCAGGTACACCGATTCTGCGTTCTTTTACTAATGGGCGATAGTCACCGTTATGGTAGATATTCGCATGATCGAAATCATACATCAGGTTATAGGGGAGGAACTCCTGTTGTTCCCGATTTGTCTTCTGGTCGGCAAGAATACCCAGTAAGAGGTCATTGCCAAAGGCGGACCAAGGGTTGTCTTTTGTCATCTCATGCACCATCTCGCGGTAGGATGGGGTATCGTCCTCCCGTTTCTCGTACTCCACCTTTCCTTGAATGCATTGTTCAATGATATCCCGTGCCTTCGTCGTGCAGTTGTTATAGAAATAATTATAACGATAGATGCGGTTTTCTTCCTGCATATTAACGGCAAGAGCCTGTTGGAGGGTCGCTTTCTCCTCGTCCGTCAAGTTTAATACCTGTTCAGTCACCATACTTCCGAAACGGCGGTATTCCTCTTGGAAAAGACGGTATGGATAGGCTCCTAATTCATAGTCAGTGATGCCGAATACAAAGCGTAATACGAAAAATGGTTTACGGTAGTCGAAGACTCCATAATTGAAAGCCACGTCAAGTCCTCCTTTCCGCAAATCGTGGTAGCGGATAGCGGTGTGCCCGTATAGACTATACACCTCGTCATGCGGCTGACAGGTCAGCAGGCTGATCTCCACAGAGTCCATCCGCAGGGAGTCAGACTGTGCCACCACAGGTGTTGAGGTGAGGAACAGAAGTCCCAGACAACCACCTTTCAGAGCATTAAAAATCTTTTTTAAATGTTTCACGATGCAAAATTAACCTATATTTTCCACTTAACGTTCGATTATTTCGTTTTTTTTCAATAATTTTGCAACCCGAAATCGAATGATTAAATTAATAAAGTTCATGAAGAGATTCCTTTTAAGTAGCATTTTGCTGGGTTTTTGTACCCTGTCTATGGTAGCCCAGAGTGGTACGAAATCACCATATAGCCAGTATGGACTTGGTATCCTGTCCGACCAGTCGCAGGGTTTTAACCGTGGAATGAGTGGTTTGTTTCAAGGTTTTCGTAATGGTAATCAGGTGAATATGCAGAACCCTGCATCTTTCTCTGCCGTTGACTCTTTAAGTATGATCGTCGACTTAGGCGTATCTGGACAATTTACCAATTTCAAGGAAGGTAATGCAAAAGTCAATGCTAAGACAGGTAATTTCGAATATGCCACAGCGTTGTTCCGTATTTTCCCTAAATTTGGTGCGAGTATCGGTATCGTACCTTTTACTAATATAGGCTATAACTATTCTACCAAGCAGAAAGTGGGAACGTCCTCTACTACGACGACCATGACTTTCGAAGGTAGCGGTGGTTTACGTCAGGTGTATTTAGGCTTGGGTTATGAGTTTTTCAAAGGCTTCTCCCTTGGTGCGACGATCTCTTACCTCTGGGGTGATTATGATCGCTCTATCACGGTGATAAGTAGTGATTCGTACGTCAACACTCTTTCTAAGAGTTATGAGGCTGATATCAGTAGTTACAAACTTGATTTCGGTGCACAGTATAGGTATGAGTTGTCCAAGAAAGACGTGCTGACTTTTGGAGCCACCTTTGGACTGGGACATAAACTTGGATCAGACCCGACGCTATCGGTGTTAAATATGGATACTCAGACAGGTGTTACCAGTCTCTCTATCGATACGGTCTATAACGCATTGTCCATACCTATGACGATAGGTGCCGGAGTTGCTTATAACAGAAATAAGTCTTTGACGGTCGGTGCCGATTATCAGTTGATGCGCTGGGGGGCAGAGTCTTTCCCTGTGGTGAATGAGAATACGAATGATTATGAACTGGTGAAAGACTACTTTAAGAATCGTCATAAGTTTACGGTTGGCGCCGACTGGATTCCTAATCCCAGTCCCCTTGCTCGTGGATTCTTCAAACGTATGCACTATCGTGTAGGTGCTTCGTATGCTACACCTTATTATAAAATAAATGGGCAGGACGGTCCTAAGGAGATAACGGTGAGTGCCGGTTTTGGTATTCCATTGGTCAATTCCTGGAATAATCGTTCTGTGCTTAATGTCAGTTTCCAGTGGGTCAACCAGTCGGCTAAGAACTTGATTACGGAGAACACATTCCGTGTGACTGTGGGCTTGACCTTCAATGAACGCTGGTTTGCTAAATGGAAAGTCGACTAAGTATCCTCATTGTCTCCTTGGTGTTTGTGCTGCTTGCTTCGTGTGAGCAGCCAAGGGAACATACTGCTCCAGCCATACATGAACGTGACTCCGTATCGATGATGACGACTTACGGAGTCAACACGTTGATATCAGACTCAGGTGTCATCAAATACCGTATCGTGACGGAGCGATGGGATGTGAATACGATTAAGCAACCTTCTCGCTGGACCTTTGAACGGGGTATTTTTCTGGAGCAGTTTGATGATAAATTCCATATTGAGGGCTATATATTCGCTGATACGGCATGGTACTATGACCAGTTGAAACTCTGGGAACTACGTGGCAGGGTACGTATCCGCAATGTCAATGGACTGGTCTTTCGTAGCGAGGAACTGTTTTGGGATGGCATGAAACATGAATTCTATTCCCATAAGTACTCTCGTGTCGTGACTCCAGAGCGTGAATTGGAGGGTACCTATTTCCGTAGTGATGAGCACATGCGGCATTATGAGGTGACAAACAGTGTCGGCTCCTTCCAGTCGGAGGATTTAGAACCTGAGCAGGAGGAACCGGTAAAGGAGCAGAAGACCCCTGCGGACACCGCAAAGCAGGAAAAGCCTGTTCGTCCTGCTGCTACAAAACATAAGGCAACGATAAAACCAGCACAGCCATGACATATCTGATTATAGGACTTCTCATCACCATGATTTTCTCCGCCTTCTTCTCTGGTATGGAGATAGCCTTTGTGTCGAGTAATAGGCTTCGCGCAGAGATGGATCGTGAGAAGAACGGTTTCTCTCAGCGTGCCATAGCCTATTTCTATCAGCATCCCAATAATTTCGTGAGTACGATGCTGGTGGGTAATAATATCGCGTTGGTTGTTTATGGTATTCTCTTTGCCCGTATCTTTGACACCACACTCTTCTATGGGTTGAGCGACGGACTTCGGGTTACCGCAGACACCTTGTTGTCTACCATCGTGGTCCTCTTTACAGGAGAGTTCTTTCCGAAGACGATCTTTAAGGCTAATCCCAATACGATGCTGACGGTCTTTGCCCTTCCTGCATGGATTTGTTATGTGATACTCTATCCCGTTTCGCGTTTTGGTACAATGCTTTCCCGCGGATTGTTGCGGATATTTGGTGTGCGTATCCCTAAGGAAGAACAAGATAAGGAGTTCTCAAAGGTAGACCTTGACTATCTCGTGCAGTCGAGTATTGATAATGCGGCGAACGAGGATGAGATAGAGGACGAGGTGAAGATATTCCATAACGCCCTTGACTTCTCAGATACAAAGGTGCGTGATTGTATGGTGCCCCGTACGGAGATTGAGGCTGTTGATATGGAGGACAGCACGATGGAACAACTACAGAACCGTTTCGTGGAGAGCGGACATTCTAAAATTGTCGTTTATCGGGATGACATTGACCATATTATTGGCTATGTCCATTCTTCTGACCTCTTTAGAATCAACCCGATAACCAATAGCCAACAACTCTCTGCTAACAGCCAATTACTCAGGGAGATGCCTTATGTCCCGGAGACAATGGCAGCCAGTAAGTTGATGCAGACGTTCCTACAACAGAAAAAGTCTCTTGCCGTGGTGATTGACGAGTTTGGAGGTACCAGCGGCTTGGTGTCTTTAGAGGACATCGTGGAAGAGATCTTCGGTGATATCGAGGATGAGCATGACAATACGAAATATGTTGCCAGAGAGTTGGGAGAGGGTGAATATATGCTCTCGGCACGTCTGGAGATAGAGAAAGTCAATGAAATGTTTGGACTTGACCTGCCAGAGAGTGACGACTATATGACGGTAGGTGGACTGATCCTTCATGAGTATCAGAGCTTCCCCAAACTTAACGAAATCATTAAGATTGGTCGATTTGAGTTCAAGATTATCAGAAATACCATGACTAAAATTGAGTTAGTACGGCTAAAAGTGATGGAATAAGGCAATTTTTTCGTTTTATCTTTCGCCGTTTGATATTATTTTTGTAATTTTGTCGGCTGAATTTGAAAATTGAGTATTTCCCGTTGTAAGGGAAAGTGGCGAAAGCCCAAATAGTTAGGAATAAACATTAAAACAAAAGCATAAAATGGCAGCAATTGGAAAAATTAGAAGTTGGGGTCCCGTTCTCGCTACTGTGATCGGTCTCGCCCTGTTTGCATTCATTGCCGAGGAAATGTTCCGCTCTTGTGAGGCTACAAGCAACGAGAAGCGCCAGCAGGTCGGCGAAGTGTTAGGTAAGAAAATCTCCGTACAGGATTTTCAGTCTCTGGTCGATGAGTACCAGTCGGTAATCAAAATGACCCAAGGTCGTGACAACCTCTCTGAGGAGGAGTTGAATCAGGTGAAGGATCAGGTATGGCAGCAGTATGTCAACAATACCATTATGGAGGCAGAGGCAAAGAAACTCGGTCTTACTGTTACTGACGAGGAACTCCAGAATATCTTGAAGGCTGGAACGAATCCTATGTTGATGCAGACTCCGTTTGTCAATCAGCAGACTGGTCGCTTTGATGTGACACAACTCACTAAGTTCCTTGCCGACTATAAGAAGATGCAGGAACAGCCTCAGCAGGCTCAGGCTGCTGAGCAGTACAAGCAGATTTACGATTATTGGAAGTTCATTGAGAAGCAACTCCGTCAGAATACGCTGGGCATGAAATACCAGACCCTCCTCTCACAGTGTCTGATTTCCAACCCTGTTTCTGCTAAAATGGCATTCGACGCTCAGAATCAGGAGAGTGACATTCAACTCGCCACACTTCCTTACTCTGCTATCAAGGATAGTGACGTAGAGGTAAGCGAGTCAGACCTGAAGGCTAAGTATGACGAGGAAAAGGAAATGTACAAGCAGTATTTCGAAAGCCGTGACATCAAGTATGTAGACTTCCAGGTAGTTGCTTCTGCTGCTGACCGTGCCGCATTGATGAAGACCATCAATGACGCTCGTCAGAAGTTGGAGAGTGGGGCAGCACCTGCAGAGGTTGTTCGCAAGGCTCAGTCTCAGATCGCTTACTCAGGCATTGCCGCTACCAAGCGTGCTTTTGCTTCTGATATTGCTAACAAACTCGACTCTATGCAGATTGGTCAGGTCAGTGCTCCTTTCGAGACTGCCTACGATAATACCGTGAATGTGATTAAACTGATTAATAAAGTACAGGCTCCTGACTCTATTGAGTATCGTCAGATTCAGGTCGGCGGTGCTACTGTTGAGGCTGCGCATAAGACAGCCGATAGTATCTTCACGGCCCTGAAGGGTGGTGCAGACTTTGAGGCTATTGCCAAGAAATATGGTCAGACAGGTGAGAAGCAGTGGCTGACATCCTCTATGTATGAGAATGCTCCTTCTATTGACGCTGACTCAAAGGCTTATCTTACTGCTTTAACAACATTGGCTCCTAATGAGTTGCAGAATGTGGAGTTCACACAGGGTAATATTGTCGTACAGGTTACCAACCGGAAGGCTATGGTTACCAAGTATGATGCTGCTGTTATCAAGCATACCATTGATTTCTCAAAGGATACCTACTCACAGGCATATAATAAGTTTAGTCAGTATGTTAGCGAGAATAAGTCTTTAGAGGGCTTGGAGAAGAACGCCCAGAAGTTCGGTTATAAGGTTCAGGAGCGTAAAGACCTTATGAACTCTGAGCATAACGTGGCTGGTCTGCGTTCTACTCGTGACGCTATGAAGTGGATCTTCGATGCGAAGGCTGGCGATGTTTCTCCTCTCTATGAGTGTGGCAATAACGACCATTTGATGGTTATCGCCCTTACTAAGGTTCACCCTGCAGGTTATCGTGACCTTGCTTCGGTGGAGGATCAGGTAAAGCAGGAGGTTATCCGTGATAAGAAATTCGCCAAGGCTGCTGAGATGCTGAAAGGTGTTAACAGTCTCGATGCCGCTAAGCAGAAGGGCGCTAAGATTGACAGTGTTCGTCAGATTACCTTCTCTGCTCCTGTCTTCGTACAGGCTACTGGTACCAGTGAGCCCGCATTGAGTGGTGCTGTCGCTTCTGCCAAGGCTGGTCAGTTCAGTGCAGCCCCCATCAAGGGTAATGGTGGTGCCTTCCTCTTCAAGGTCATCGGTAAGAAGCAGCGTGAGAACGCAAAGTTCGATGCTAAGGCTCAGCAAGCACAATTGAAGCAGCAGGCACTTCAGGCTGCCAGTCGTTTCATGAACGAACTCTATTTGAAGGCTAATGTGGTGGACAACCGCTACCTGTTCTTCTAAGAAGTAGTTAATACGCTTGTTTGGGATAAGAAAGTTTCCTAAAAGTTGGAAATCTGAGAGGGGTTTTGTACCATTATATCTGAATCCCCATCAAAATATTTAAAGACTCTATACAAAAACGGCTGGCAGAGCAATGTTTCTGCCGGTCGTTTAGTTTTTTGATAAATACTACATGTGATTTTTAAACACGAATAATCTGCAAATCATCCGTGTAAGTGGTTGGGTAACTGACTGGTTGCGAAGCCCGTACCTTCGACCTTAGCCCCTTGCCCTTCGCCCCTTGAAGGTACCGCCTTCACATGGAGGAAGCGGCATCTTCGCATGAAGGAGGTATGGGGCTTCGGAACAAAACAAGTTGTTTTGTTCTCAAAGAAGGTATCCCTATCATCGACTAAGACTATCCTAATCGGAACAAAACAAGTTGTTTTGTTAATGAAGAAATCAAGGGAGTTTTATACCGAAAGCACCTCTCCTTGTCACCCTTGCCACCTCGTTGTTACTCGCAACTGCCTGATAACTAAATAGTTTTGCAAGGCGGCAACGGTGGCAAGGTTTTAAAAATTTATAGTGCGTGCGCGCACGCGCGAGAGAGGAACAGAGTTTCTCGGTAACAAACCCACCGTTAGTCGGTAACAAACCCTCCGTTAGTCGGTAACAAACGACCAGTTTGTCGGTAGGAAACTTACAGTTTCTTTATTTTTTCTCTATTTTTCATTGTTTTTCTAATTTTCTTTTGTATTTTTGCAGTCAAACTATAAATTAATGAGGAAAATATTAATTATATTAATTCTCTTCACGTCATTGCCTGTCTTTTCCCAGAAAGTGAAGACTGTGAAAGGTGAATATACTTATTATGTTCCTGAGAATGTGGCAAAGGAACAGGCTATGCGTATAGCGTTGGAACGTGCTAAGATACAAGCGTTAGCCGATGAGTTTGGCACTATCGTCCAACAGACCAATGTCACGAAGATTCATAGTACAGATGATAAGACTTCTACAGACTTTTTCACGTTAGGTGACAGCGAGGTGAAAGGAGAGTGGATAGAAACGACAGATAAGCCTGATTACGAGATTTCTTATGTGGAGAATACCCTCGTTGTGACTTGTAAGGTGAAAGGTAAAGCCCGTGAGATAGTTTCTGCTCAGATAGATTTTCGTGCTCACGTTCTGAGAAATGGTACTGACGACAAGTTTGAGGATGATGATTTCAAGAGTGGAGATGCCCTATATCTGTCTTTTAGGTCACCTGTCAGCGGATATCTTGCTGTCTATCTTGTTACGGACGATAACATGGCTTTCTGCCTTTTACCCTATCGTGGTCAGGATAGTGGTATCTATCCAATAGAGGCGAATCGCCGCTATGTGTTTTTCAGTGAAAAGGATGCGTCTAATACGGAACGTTCGTTCATAGATGAGTATTACATGACATGCGAGTCCTCTCAGGAACATAACTTGGTTTATGTTGTTTTTTCTCCTAACCAGTTTGCAAAGGCTGCAGATATCTCTACAAAGGAGGAACTACCGCGTCAGTTATCCTTTGAGGACTTCCAGAAATGGCTCACCAAGTGCCGTAAGTATGATAATAAGATGAATCTCCGCAGAATACCGATAACGATCAAAAATAAATAGTAACAAACAATAATTCACTAAAACCTCAAGATTATGAAAAAAGTATTACTTCTTTTTACTGTATGTTGTATGGGCGTTAGCAGTCTAAATGCTCAGTCAGATTATAAGAAGTGGTTAAAGTCTGAGAAAAAGGACGCTACTTATACCAGAAAAGAAATTAAGAAAGCAGCAAAAGAATACGCAGAACTTATTTATGAAGATGCAAAAGAAGTTTTCAAAGAACGAGACAACTTTGCAGACAAAAGCGTCAAAAAAAAGGAGAAGTTTATGATGGACGAGTTTGCCGGCGAGGTCTTGGAGTATCGAGATCAAAGATATAAGGTTGCCGACAACTTACCCAGTTTGGAAGATCAGGTGGAAGCCGATGTGCGTGCAAAATGGTCTTTTGATGCAGATTTGTTCCCCACCAATATTTCAGGTGAGGCGAAGTGCGTGGCAAAGACCTATGAGTTGGCTACAAACAAGGCATACGATATGGCACGTGAGAATCTTGCCAATGAAATCATGCACGAAATTACGATGCAATTTGCCAGAAAAGATTTCGTGAAGCGTTTTGGAGTTGTGAAAGCACAGGAAATGGTACAAGCCATCCTTGACACAAAGACTGGTCTCTTGGAACTTATTAGTGATGTGCAGAAAGTCTTGGAGATATATAATAGCAAGAATTTGGTGAGTTCAGAAGTGTTCGTGAGAATTTATTATAGTGGCATTCAGGCGAAAGCAGATTTCAAGGCTGCCCTCAAGGATTTACTAAAGAATGACAGTTCTCTTTATAACGAGATGACTTATTTCCTTGATACTGCAAAAGAAAAGTAACAATTATTAAAAATATAGATTATGAAAACAATTAAGATTTTATTAGCATTAGTGGTCGCATCGTTTACAATCGGTGCCCAGGCTCAAAGACAGGCATTGTTAGTGACCTATTCACAGACAGACAATGTGTATGAGGATGAAAACATTAAGGCGGAATTAGTACGTCTGTCATTAAAAATAACAAACAAGACCAACAAGCCTCTTTTCGTTGATCGCTCTAGTTCCTTTTATTATGTAAACGACGAAGCAATTTGCCTTGACGAGAAGAGAGACGATACAAGTCATACAAATTATCAGCCCTTGGCACCTAAGAGTGATACATGGGTTTCTACGTTGGTTAATCCTATCAGAGGCAAATATGATGCAGGTGGTGGCTACAGTCGTCGTGGCGGTAAGGCTAACTATCAGTCTGACTTACAGTTGCAGGTGATGAATTATATGGAGACTATGCGCTATGAACTTGCCAACAACCAGAATAAGTCTTGTACTACTATACATCTTACTGGTGATGAATCTTTCATGAAGGTTAAGGTATATATTAAATACGATTTGGAAAAGTATTCTGCTGAAAGTGAAAAGAAGCGTGAGGACCACTCCTTTACTATCTCCACATGGGTATCTGATATGATTCTCTCAAAATATTATATTCAAGATCAGGACAAGGTTAAGCGCACTAATGCTGTGAACATTCAGGGGCGTATGACAGACATCATGCATGTGTTTGCTAACCCTCCGTTTGAGTATGATGAGGACAGTTCTCCCATCGACATTTACGTAACCTCTTTCGATAAGGGAAAGTTTGTTATCTATCGTTTAGGGGCATCCGATGCGGAAAAGGATGGCAAGACAGAAAAGAGCGGAGGTTTTGCAGGACTTTTCAAAAGTAAAGAGAAGAAAGCCGAGGAGCAAGAGATGAAGTCGAACTTCGAGGAACGTTCCAAGGGACGTCAGGTTCTCGTCTGGGAAGGCGAAGCAACCAACTGGGTGCAGGCAATTCAAGATTCTTACGAAAAGTATCTTGTAGAGGATGGCTTGAAACCAAAGAAGGCTCATGATGAAGCCAAGGACTTTGCCAAGAAACAGAAAGACATACAGACACTCAAACCTTAAGCGTTTTTTATGGGAAAAGCAACTTTTATCATCTTTTGGTTTATCATAGGTGTATTACCTCTAAATGGTCAGACCATTGATCAGGAAGTAGTGGATGGGTGTGAGTTTTTACGCATGGGGCGTTTTGACAAAGCCTACGCCTCTTTCTCGAAAGGTGCCCGTTTTGGCAGTGTTACGGCTCAGTACTATTTGGCCTATTGTCAAGCAGAGGGTTATGGTGTGGCAAAAGACGATAAAATGGCTTTTTCATTATATCGAAAAGTAGCCGAGCGAGGCTTGCCTATAGCCCAAGCCCGTCTCGCCTATTTATTATTTAAAGGTATAGGAACGAATAGGGACGTGGCTAAAGCCCAATACTGGATAGATAAGGCAACTAACTATAGTTATGTTGATTCTTATACTACTTATGTGTTAGGGCTATGTTATGAAGAAGGATTGGGCTGTGAGAAAAACATGACGAAAGCAATGGAATGTTTTCAAAAGTCATGTACTAAGAATGTTGACGAGGCATTAATACATACGGCAATGCTTTTTGCTGATGGGCGACATCTGAAACAGGATTATCAACAGGCACTTAACATTATCAATAGTGCCATTGAGAATATCGGTTCTGGTTTTGATTACGCATGCAAAGGTAAGATACTGACACTTATGGGCAAGAAGAAGGAGGCAGAAATCGTATGGCGTACAATGATCAATACCCATCCTTATTACGCTGTGCAAAGTTCTGATGACTTCTGTATGTATATGCGGGGTGCTAGTCCGATTCCTAATGACGTTATTACTAATCTGTATGCTAAAGCCGATGTGGCGTCAAAATCATCAAAGTTTAGTTATAATTCTCTGGAAGAGGATGATACCCATTCAAATAATAACATCAATATCACTTACACTGTTGCACCAAGTATTCAACATCAAGAAGTTGCTGCCCCAAGTGTCGTTCAGGCACCCAAACCCCAAAAAGAAGAAACCGCGGCTTCTACACCTGAGGTTGAAAGTACCAAATCTGATGTGGATGTTAACCTTCCGACTACCACGATTACAAATGACAATACCTTTGCCGTGATTATCGCCAACGAACATTATCAAGATGTGGCAACAGTACCCTATGCAGTCAATGATGGAACTGTTTTTGCTGATTATTGTAGAAAGAGTCTTGGTCTTCCTGCCACCAATGTCCATTTAGTGAAGGATGCCACTCTCAACAATATGAAGCGTGAATTCAACTGGCTTAAGCAAGTGTCAGATGCTTACAAAGGATCGGCAAAAATTATTGTCTATTATGCTGGGCACGGTATACCTGATGAGACTACCAGAGACGCTTATCTACTTCCTGTTGACGGTTTTTCCACTGATATAACTACAGGTTATAGCCTTGAGACGTTGTATTCAGTATTAGGTAGTCTTCAGGCAAAGTCTATAACAGTATTCTTAGATGCCTGTTTCAGCGGTTCTATGCGTGATGGTAATATGATGGCTTCTGCACGTGGCGTCGCCATCAAGGCAAAGAATAGAGCACCTAAAGGTAATATGGTGGTGTTCTCTGCAGCAACGGGTGAAGAAACGGCATATCCATATAAAGAGAAACATCATGGATTGTTTACCTATTATCTTCTCAAGAAACTGCAATCGAGCAAGGGCAACATTTCCTTAGGCGACCTTCAAAGTTATGTAGCAGAAGAAGTAGCCAGGAAATCTATCGTAGTAAATGGTAAATCGCAGACTCCAACAGTATCTCCATCTTCTAATGTTGGTGAAGAATGGAAATCATGGACACTGAGATAATATGTGAAGGAAGACCAACTCTTCATGATGGGGGATTTTAGTATCAGCCAAAAAGATAATCTTATCCCTTTTGGACTTGAGCATAGGAAGAAAATCGGGCAAATGCTTTGTGCTTTGCCCGATTTTTCTTACCTTTGCACTCAATTTCGAAATAATATAAATCATTGCAATGAATATATCTTATAAATGGTTGAAGGAGTACGTGGACTTTGACCTCACACCACAGCAGGTGTGTGATGCCTTGACATCTACTGGTTTGGAAGTTGACGCACTCGAAGAAGTACAAAGTATCAAGGGAGGACTGAAAGGTCTGTATGTGGGTAAGGTGCTGACTTGTGAGATGCACCCTAACTCTGACCACCTCCATGTGACGACTGTTGACCTGGGTAAGGGTGAGCCGTCACAGATTGTATGTGGTGCTCCCAATGTCGCCGCAGGTCAGAAAGTCATCGTAGCCGATTTAGGTTGCGTTTTATATGACGGTGATCAGGAGTTTGTCATTAAGAAGTCTAAATTACGTGGTGTCGAGTCCAACGGTATGATTTGTGCAGAGGACGAGATAGGCATTGGTACCTCTCACGATGGTATTATCGTACTGCCTGAGGATGCTCAGGTAGGTATGCCTGCCGCAGAATACTATCACTTGGAGAGCGACTGGCTCATCGAGGTGGACATCACGGCAAACCGTGCCGATGCTTTGAGTCACTGGGGTGTTGCTCGTGACCTGTATGCCTGGTTGAAGCAGAACGGTTATCAGACCGCTACCCATAAACCGTCAGTAGCCGACTTCAAGGTAGACAATAACGACCTTCCTATTGATGTGAAGATTGAGAACACAGAGGCTTGTAAGCGTTATGCCTGTGTCAGTGTTACAGGCTGTGACGTGAAGGAAAGCCCTGAGTGGTTGAAGAATAAGTTGACGACGATCGGACTGCGTCCTATTAATAATATTGTGGACATCACTAATTATGTGATGATGGCACTTGGACAGCCCCTGCACTGCTTTGACGCAGACATGGTAAAAGGACATCAGATTGTGGTGAAGACCATGCCGGAAGGAACACCTTTCCAGACATTGGATGGTGTGGAGCATCAACTCTCTGACCGTGACCTCGCTATTTGTAATGCTGAGGAGCCGATGTGTATTGCAGGTGTGTTCGGTGGAAAGGGTAGTGGTACTTATGAGACCACCAAGAACGTGGTATTGGAGAGTGCCTATTTCCATCCTACATGGATCCGTAAGTCAGCACGTCGTCACGGACTGTCTACTGATGCCTCCTTCCGCTTTGAGCGTGGCATCGATCCTAATGGCACCATCGAGGCATTGAAGTATGCCGCTATCCTCTGTCAGCAGTTGGCTGGTGGTAAGGTGTCCATGGAGATCAAGGATGTGTATCCTGAGAAGATAGAGGATCCTATTGTAGAACTGAAATACGACTATGTTCACAACTTGATTGGTAAGGAGATTGGTGTGGAGAACATCAAGAACATCTGCCAGTCATTGGAGATGCAGATTGTCAAGGAGGATGCCGAGGGACTGACGGTTAAGGTTCCTGCCTATCGTGTGGACGTACAGCGTCCTTGTGATGTGGTAGAGGATATCCTGCGTATCTATGGATATAATAATGTGGAGATTCCTACCCAGTTGAAGTCCTCTTTGGTCATCAAGGGTGAGGAAGACCAGAAGCATAAACTTGCCAACCTCGTCAGTGAGCAGTTGGTGGGTGAGGGTTTCAATGAGATTCTGAACAATTCGTTGACGAAGGGAGTCTACTATGGTGAGAATGATACCCTCGTCCGTATTATGAATCCTTTGTCTACCGACCTGAATGTGATGCGCCAGACCCTCCTTTACGGTGGTTTGGAGAGCATAGAGCATAATGCCAAGCGTAAGAACGGCAACTGTCGTTTCTTCGAGTTTGGCAATGTGTATTTCTTCTCGCCAGACAAACAGAGCGATGAGAACCCGATGAATGCTTACAAAGAGGAATACCATCTCGGTTTGTGGCTGACAGGTAAGCGTGTCGAGGGCTCATGGGCTCATGCCAACGAGGACAGTTCTTTTGCCGAACTGAGTGCCTATGTGGAGCATATCCTTGCCCGTATTGGTGTGCAACAGGGTATGCTGGTACGTAAGAAGTCGGAGAATGCTATCTTCTCCGCAGGTCTCACTATTGAGAACCGTGGCGGTAAGAAGATGTTAGAGATGGGTGTGCTGTCTAAGAAGGTGCAGAAGGCTGCAGATATCGACACCCCTGTATATTACTGTGAGATGAACTGGACGGCACTGATGAAACTCATCCGTAATCAGAAGGTGCTGTATACGGAGATTGCCAAGTATCCTGCAGTCAGCCGTGACCTTGCCCTGCTCATCGACCAGAACGTGGAGTTTGCACAGATAGAGGAGATTGCTCGTCAGACAGAGAAGAAACTGCTGAAGAAGGTAGAACTCTTTGATGTCTATGAGGGTAAGAACCTGCCTGCCGGCAAGAAGAGTTATGCCGTGAACTTCATTCTGCAAGACGCAGAGAAGACGATGGGCGACAAGCAGATTGACACCATCATGCAGAAACTCATCAATAACCTCAAACAGAAACTCGGAGCGGAATTAAGATAAAATCGAAATATCGAAAAAACAATAAACTATGGGAAGAGCATTTGAATATCGCAAAGCAGCGAAACTGAAGAGATGGGGCCACATGGCAAAGACATTTACCAAGATTGGTAAGCAGATTGCCATTGCTGTAAAGGCTGGTGGTCCAGAACCAGACATGAACCCGGCATTGCGTGCTATCATCGCTAATGCCAAGCGTGAGAACATGCCGAAGGATAACATTGAGCGTGCCATCAAGAACGCTATGGGTAAAGACCAGAGTGACTATAAGGAAGTGACATACGAGGGATATGGTCCTCATGGAGTGGCTATCTTCGTTGACACTCTGACAGACAATACCACCCGTACCGTTGGTGATGTCCGTTCCGTGTTCAATAAGTTCAACGGTAACTTAGGTACACAGGGTTCTCTGTCGTTCCTGTTCGACCATAAGGCAGTGTTCACCTTCAAGAAAAAGGACGGTCTGGATATGGACGAACTGATTCTCGACCTGATAGACTATGGCGTAGAGGATGAGTATGATGAGGACGAGGAGGAGAACAGCATCACAATCTATGGCGACCCACAGTCATTCGGTGCTATTCAGAAGCACTTGGAGGAGAATGGTTTCGAGGTGACTGGTGCAGAGTTTACCCGTATTCCTAACGACTTGAAGGACGTGACTCCAGAGGAGCGTGAGACTATCGACAAGATGATTGAGAAGTTGGAAGACTTCGATGATGTGCAGACGGTCTACACGAATATGAAACCTGAGCCTGTCGAGGAGTAATGGCAACGAAACATATCATGTATGAGACTCATGGCACGTGCTCAAAGATGATTGACGTGACGTGTGATGAGAACGATGTCATTCAACAGGTCTTCTTCCTCGGCGGTTGCAATGGTAACCTGCAAGGCATCAGCCAACTGGTGCGTGGTCAGAAGATTGATGATGTCATTGCGAAAGTGAATGGTATCCGTTGCGGTACGAAGAATACCAGTTGTCCTGACCAGTTGTGCAGGGCATTGGAGGAATTAAAGAAACAACCGTTAGAAGCATAGTGCTTCTAACGGTAATCTTTTTCTTGGAAGGTAGCCTCAAATAGTTTAGCCCCTTTGTTCTTTGTTGAATAATAGATATAACGGAAGTTGTAGCCAGCGTCCTTATAAGGTTTCATCGCCGTGGCATTCTTCAGTTGCTGCAACATCTGTTCTTTAGGGTTGTTGCGACGGATAAGAGCAGTGTCGTCTACCACGTCACTCAATGTGTATGAGTATATTAAGGTATGCGTGGAGACATCGAAACTCATACTGTCAATAGTCACACCCTTGGCAATCGGGGCGGGACAGTGCTTTTTCGAGTACTCTTTAGCCTCACGGGCACAACGTTCTTCAAGGGTCTCCTGACATGCCGTTATGAACAGACATGCCATAATAAATACTATAATCTTTTTCATATACGCATATCTTTAGGGGCAATCCAACGATAGAGGTTGCAACCGACAAAGTTTCCCAGCACCTCAGCCACATACACCACGGCTACCATTGGTTGGGCAAGTTGCTCCCATGGTGCTGTGAGAAAATAGAAAGCATCTGCGATGCTATGGGCAAAACCGCAGAGTATAAAGACAGGAACACCTAATATCAGGGGTAGCATCTTTCCCTTACGGGCAAACTCCACCGCCGTTGTCATGATAAACCCGCATCCGATGGCAAGTAGGAAACATGCCCATGCGCCTTTGTCGAGTCTGCCGACAAGAATGCTGCCAGCCTTCTCCACACAATCGGGTTGGGCATAACGAATCATCAGTGCCGACAACAGACACCCTACAATATTACCTACAAGGACGATAAGAAGCATGCCCCAGTCACCGTGACGGCGGATGAATCCTGCTGTTCCTGTATATAGTTTCAGTCCGTAATAGACTACGGTAGTTAGTCCGAAGGCGAAGAGTACAGCACCAGCCACACCACCAACACGGAGGTTTACCGTTCCGCCAATGGCAATACAAATACCTGCCAGAATCGCCAACGGGAAGTGAGTTCGAAAGGTTTCTTTCATAAACGTTTGATGTTGTTTGTTTATAATTTCTGCAAAATTACTAAAATAAAATGGCATAGATAGGCAGGTATCTCAATTTTTTTTTGTAATTTTGCAAAAGATTGTACATATACGAACTCATGGAACATATAAGAAACTTCTGTATCATTGCCCATATTGACCATGGAAAGTCGACGCTGGCTGACCGTATGCTTGAATATACCAAGACGATTCAGGTGACGGAAGGGCAGATGCTTGACGATATGGATCTGGAGAAAGAGCGTGGCATCACGATTAAAAGTCATGCCATCCAGATGGAGTATATGTATAAGGGCGAGAAATATATCCTGAATCTGATTGACACTCCGGGACACGTGGATTTCTCTTATGAGGTGAGCCGTTCCATCGCAGCCTGTGAGGGTGCCTTGCTGGTGGTGGATGCCACACAGGGTGTTCAGGCTCAGACCATATCCAACCTCTATCTTGCTATCGATCATGACTTGGAGATTATTCCAGTCATCAATAAGATTGACATGCCCAGTGCGATGCCTGATGAGGTAGAGGACGAGATTGTCGACCTGATCGGTTGTGACCCTGATGACATCATCCGTGCCAGTGGTAAGACGGGGGAGGGCGTGGAGCAGATCCTTGATGCCGTTGTAGAGCGTATCCCTCATCCAGAGGGTAATGCCAATGCTCCTTTGCAGGCATTGATCTTTGACTCTGTGTTCAATTCCTTCCGTGGCATCATCGCCTATTTCAAGATAGTGAACGGTACTATCCGCAAGGGGGAGAAGGTGAAGTTCTTCAATACAGGAATGGAGTACGATGCCGACGAGGTGGGGGTGTTGAAGATGGATATGATACCCCGGAATGAGTTACGAGTGGGTGATGTGGGATATATCATCAGTGGTATCAAGAACTCTAAGGAGGTGAAGGTGGGCGATACCATCACCAGTGTGGCAAATCCTTGTGACAAGGCTATCGAGGGCTTCCAGGAAGTGAAGCCGATGGTGTTTGCCGGTGTCTATCCGATAGATCCTACCGACTATGAGAATCTGCGTGCTTCCTTAGAGAAACTGCAACTCAATGATGCCTCGCTGACCTTTACACCAGAGACTTCGGTGGCATTAGGCTTCGGCTTCCGTTGTGGTTTCCTTGGCTTGCTCCACATGGAGATTGTACAGGAGCGCCTTGATCGCGAGTTTGATATGGACGTGATTACCACCGTGCCTAACGTTACCTATATGTGTTACGACAAACAGGGTGGGGTGAAAGAGGTGCATAACCCGTCGGGACTTCCTGACCTCACGCTGATTGATCATATCGAGGAGCCGTATATTAAGGCAAGTATTATTACTGCCGCAGACTATATCGGGCCGATCATGACACTCTGTCTTGACAAGCGTGGCGAACTTATCGACCAGCAGTATGTCAGTGGCAATCGTGTGGAACTGCGTTTCATGCTGCCACTGGGTGAGATCGTGATTGACTTCTACGATAAGTTGAAGTCAATCTCCAAGGGCTATGCGTCATTTGACTATCATGTCGACTGTTTCCGCCCCTCTAAGTTGGCGAAACTTGATATCCTGCTGAATGGTGAGTCAGTGGATGCCCTGTCGACACTGACCCATCAGGATAATGCGGTGACTTTTGGCAGAAGAATGTGTGAGAAACTGAAAGAGTTGATCCCACGTCAACAGTTTGACATCGCTATCCAGGCGGCTATCGGGTCGAAGATTATCGCTCGTGAGACGGTGAAGCAGGTGCGTAAGGACGTGACTGCGAAATGCTATGGCGGTGATGTGAGCCGTAAGCGTAAACTACTTGAGAAACAAAAGCGAGGCAAGAAGCGCATGAAGCAGATTGGTAATGTGGAAGTGCCGCAGAAAGCCTTCCTCGCTGTATTGAAATTAGACTAAAACAACAATCAAAGACAAACTGAAAATCCATACGAAGATGACAACATTAGGACTAACACCACGAGACGTAGCACGTGAACTGGCAAGACGTTACAGTACGATGACACACGACGAACTTGATGTGCTCGAAAGTATTCTTGTGCCTTTGAAATATCAGAAAGGGGAGATTATCCTGAAGGAGGGTGATATATGTCGTAATATCTACTGGGTCGTAAAGGGTTTGGTACGCCAGTTCTATTTTAAGAACGGTAAGGAACTGACCGAGTATATGGCGACCGAGAACACCATCTGTATGTGTATCGAGAGTCTCTTTAAGGAAGAGCCTACACATTTGCAGATGATGGCATTGGAGCCTACGATTATCTATGCCCTGCCGAAAGCAGCATTGGAGCGTGAGGCTATCAAGAACGTCAATATCCAGATGCTCTATCGTAAGATATTGGAGGAGTCGCTGATCTTCTCTCAGATACATGCTGACATGCTCCGCTTCGAGTCTGCACAGGACCGTTATGCCAAATTGGTGAAGCGTAGTCCACAGTTGGTTCTCCGTGCACCATTAGTCTATATCGCCAGTTATCTCCAAATGACTCCTGAGACATTGAGTCGTGTCCGTACCTCCGCCTTGCTGGAGGATAAGGATTAATAACAATTACGAGGAAATTGATATGCGCTTCTTCACGGCTAAAGAGTAGGCCCTGGAGAGCAAATAATTCAGTTACCGTACTTTTAGTGAATCCTTTAACTCCTAAAACTATTTCTATATGAGAAAAATGAAAAAGCGGATGATCGCCGCCATTTTGATATGCGGCACAACAACGGCTTTTAATTCATGCGGTAGTAATGCCAACCCTGCTCCAGCAGATTCTAAGGATGCAGGTGCGCCCGACTATTCCCAAAAGTCTTGTTGGTACAAAATTCCAGAAATCACAAAGAAATTCGATACGTTCTTTATCTACCCAACGGAGTACATGGGCTCGAACGAGGGCGACTCAGACTATGCCTCGCTTGACAACCCCGATATGGTGGAGGGGGTTAAGAACGACCACATCATCATGGCGAGCGCATTCGAGGAATCCACCAACTTGTTCATACCGTACTATCGGCAGGCAAGTGCAATGGCTATGAAGAACGCTTACGATAAGACTGGTGACATTCGTGGGGTGCTTGTTAGCACACCTTATGAGGACATCACCGCTGCACTTGACTACTACTTTGAGAACTACAACAACGGACGTCCTTTCATCATCGCAAGCCACAGTCAAGGTTCTGCAATCAACAGTCTCGTCCTGAAAACCTATTTCAAGGAGCATCCCGACTACTACAAGCGCATGGTCGCCTCGTATATGATTGGCTTCTCCATCACGAGGGACTGGCTGAAGGATAACCCACACCTGAAGTTCGCAACTGGCGAGTCCGACACGGGAGTTATCGTCAGTTGGAATACCGAGAGCAAGAAGAATGTCGAGCAAAACGCCAAGAACGTCGTAGTGATGCCGAATGCTATTAGCATCAATCCGCTGAACTGGAAACTCGATGATACGTATGCTCCGGCAAGCGAGAATAAGGGTTCGCTCATCATAGACGAGAAGGCTGGCACGGTCAGCATCGGTGACATCGGCGCTGATGCACAGGTAAACACCGCACGTGGTGTTGTCGTGACAAAAGCCAACTCAGAGCCTATTCCTTTGACCGAGTTCTTTGGTCCGCAGAGTTTCCACAATGGTGACTATACGTTCTACTACAACAACATCAAGGACAACGTCGCCAAAAGAATTGCTGCTTATAAAAATTAATAAGTTATGAGAAAGACTATTTTAAAGAGTAGTATGAAAATGTTGTCGTTCATCGGCATGATGGGCGTCATCTTCGGAGTGAGTTTACTTGCTGGATGCAAGAGTAAGAACAGTGCCGACCTTGTGGTCTATGGAAAGGTTTTCACTGCTGAGGGCAATCAAGTGGTAGAAGCCTTTGCCGTAAAGGACGGCAAATATATCTATGTTGGTGACAAGGCGGGAGCCGAGGCTTTTGTAGAAGAGGGCAAGACCAAGGTGGTGGACTATACTGGTAAAGGTCTTGTGATGCCTGGTTGCGGCAATGGTCATGCCCATTATTCAATGGGGTATGCCATTCAGTCGGTCGGAACGATAGTCAGTAGGGAAAATGGTGTGGACAAGTTCTTGAAGGAAATCGTCCCCAATGCGGTCAAGAAGGCAAAGGACACAGGAGCCACGTCTGTCTTTGGGCAAGGCTGGAATATGCTCACCTTCCCGAAAACAATGTCTTATCGTCAACGGTTGGATGCTATTTGCAGTGATATTCCTATTTACTTTGCAGACGAGGAAGGTCATAAGGGACTGGCGAATACCATCCTGCTGGTCAAGGCAGGCATAATGAAGGAAGACGGCACCGTACTGAAAAAAGAAATACGTGGCGGCGAGATTGTGATAGGCGCTGACGGCACACCTACAGGTTATCTGTCGGAACAGGCTGGAACCTATGTGCGTTCCTTTATGGACAATGAGAATCTTTTATCTGTCGACATTGCAAAAGGAAATATGGCAAGTATCCAGCAACAGTTGTTGTCTGAGGGCTATACGATGTATCTTGATGGCTACTCCTCTTATTTCTTTAACGATAATTTCTATAAGGCTGCCCAGCAGATGGATCAGGCTGGTGACATGCACTTTGTATTAGGCACGGCATGGGAATTGGATAGTTGGATGGATGTGGATGCCACCTTGGCAAAAGCCAGTGACACTCAGAAATATGCTTCCGAGCACATCAAACCGAACTGGCTCAAACTCTTCATGGACGGTACGGTGGAGAGTGGCACTGGATTTGTGGAGCCGCTCTATCCTGGCGGTCGTCAGGGCATTCCCAACTGGTCGGAAGAGGAACTGACGGATATTACGCGCAAGGCGAATGCTAAAGGCATCACCATGCATGTTCATGTCATGGGCAACAAGGGTGTGGAGCGCGTTGTCAATGCCTTTGTCAATGGTGGAAAGGATGAGATGCGCAATACGCTGATACATGTGTATGGTGTCAATCCAAAGGATTATAAGCGTATGGCAGATCATCATATTCAGGTCAGCGAGGGTTTACTTTGGCACCATGCCGACAATGAATTACAAATGGAGTTGGCAAAAATACTTCCAGAAGGCATGAAGGACAAGGGGTATCCGATGAAGTCATTCTTCGATAATGGTGTCAATATCTCCTCACACTCTGACTTCCCTGCACTGAGCGGCAGTCCTGACGACCCGTTCAGCATTGTGGAGATTGCGGTAACGGGTGTTTATCATCTTGAGAACGGCAAACCTTGGTGGCCTGAAGAACTGCTGACCCGTGAACAGGCTCTCACTGCCCTGACCATCAATGTCGCCAAGCAGATGTTTATCGAGAATGAGAGAGGTAGCATCAGTGTTGGCAAATATGCTGACTTCCTGCTCGTCAACAAGGATGTGCTGACCTGTCCCGTGACAGAGATTCACACCGCCAAACTTGAAGCCACCTATTTTGAGGGCAAAAAGGTTTTCTCCATGTAAATTATTAATATAGGTAACAATGAATAAGCACAGATTATGGATGTTTACCGCTATCCTTTTTTGCGGCACAACAGTTGTTATGGCAGCCACTACTAATAAAAATACAAGCCAAACAGATAATGAGATGGAAAAGTATAAAGAGATTGTAAGATCCTGGTACGGTGAGAACAAGAAGATAACGGACGGCAATTACGACAAGACACTTGCTGTCAAGTGTGTTAACGGTACTTTCGTTGGTAAAAAGGCGGATAATACCATTGTGTTTAGAGGCATTCCTTACGTAGGTCAGCAGCCTGTGGGCAGCCTGCGTTGGAAAGCACAGGTAGATATCGCGCCCAATGATGGCGTATATGAGGCATACTACAATGCTAAAGTAGCCCCACAGCCAGAAGTGGAGGCGTCTTCTATCTACTATCAGGACGAGGACTGCTTGTACCTCAACATCTGGAAGCCTGCCATGACTTCTGTGGAGAACACGATGGTGAATACCAATCGTCTGCCCGTCATCGTATGGATTCATGGTGGTGCCTATGCCTATGGTGGAACGGTCGATCCGCTCTATGACTTCCACAATTTCGTAGAGGAGAACCCCGATGTCATCGTTGTCAGTGTCGCTTACCGACTCGGTGTCTTAGGCTTCCTTCACCTGTCGCACCTGCCTGACGGCAAGGACTATCCCGATGCACAGAACTTGGGACTTCTGGACCAACTGCAAGCATTGAAGTGGGTACATGAGAACATCGCTGGATTCGGTGGCGACCCCAATAATGTGACCCTCATGGGCGAATCGGCAGGAGGCGGAAGTGTGACGAGTCTCTCACTGATTAAGGGTGCGCATCAGTATTTCAAGAAGGTCATTGCTCTGAGCGGTAATCCTGGTCTGTCGACATCTACAGAAGCAGCCATCGCTTGTACCAATGAACTGATAGAAGCATTGGGCTGCAAGACCGTAGCCGATCTCCAGAAGGTCGATGCCCAGAAACTCGTGGGCGTAGCGTCTGAATTACTCCCCCTGCGCTTGGCTCCCGAAAGAGACGGAAATTTATTGCCACGCAATCCGTGGGAGGCAGTGGCAAGTGGTGCTGTGAAGGACATCACGTTCTTGCATGGTGTCAACAAGGACGAGATGAACTTCTTCCTGGTAGGAATGGGCGGACCAGAGCCTTTTAATGCGTGGGCGGCAGACCGTCAGGCGACGAAACTTTCTCTGATGACTGACGAGGAGAAAGCCCTGACAGAAAGTTTCTGCAAGGATGTGAAAGGAGAGAGTTATGATCCATACTGCAAGTGGTTTAGTCAACTGATGTTCAACGCACCGTGCTTAAGATTGGCGGAGAACCAGGCTAAGGCTGGCGGCAAGTCCTTCACCTACTATTTCACCGTTGAATCCGCCCTCCCAATGCTGAAGAGCGCACATGGAATGGCGCTTGCACCCCTGTTCAAACATCCTGAATTGGACGGTGATACGGGACGTGCATTCGATGAAACCTTCTCGAAGACCATGCGTAAGATGTTTGTACAGTTCGCCAAGACTGGTAATCCGTCAATCAGTGCAGACAAGTCTCCTGATGGCAAAGCAAAGGAATGGCCACTCTATGACCAGAAGGACAAGCAGGTGATGGTCTTCGATGAATTCAATATCCATCCGGAGAAGGAATCACAGAGAAAGATAGTTGATTGGGAGAAATCCTACTTTCTGATTAAGTATTATGGTTTTTGATAGGTTCACAAACCACCATAGAGGGAACGAGTAAGCGACAACGCTTCCTCGTTTTCTTTTCCTCCCCCTCAACAGGGGGAAAGGCTACGGGTAGACGAACATAGTTCGGTTAATCGATAAAGTCGCTTTGCTTGCAAAGAATGGATGGGAGAGTGGCTTCACTTTGAGTTTAAGATATTTATCTGTTGTGATTTGCTAAGAAATAGTATCTTTGCGGAGGCGTGGCTCTTAGTTAGTGTAGATGGCAAAAGTTTGGATATTGGTTAGTATAGTTATTATAAAAAAAGGGATTGAGGATAGTGGGATTGTCTAAAAATCTCACTACCCTCTCACTACCATCTCCCTACCCAGACAGGGACAGTTTTTTGAGCGGTTTGCTTTCGGCTATAGCCGAACGGTTGAACGGATGCCACTTTACCCCTCGAAGGACGGCACTAATACCCCAACACCGGTAAATGGTTACCCCTACAGAAGGCATCTTCATCTTCGATCGGGAGGTATCGGCGACTTTCACTCTGCGCATGGCTTCCTTTTGTTGATGCGCCAGCCGATAGCCGCAACGATCTCTATTCCTGCTGCAGATAATAGAGGGTGCCCTCTGGACTCTTCAGCGTTCGGGCTTTCGGGTCGTAGGTATAGCGTGTCTCTGACGAGTCGGCATCTTTCATGCAGATCGTGTTTCCCTTGATGGTGTAGGTGAACTCGGTGAAGTGAAGACTGCCAATGACATTCCATGACGCTGTACCGTCGTTGTTCAGACAGATACGGTCCTTGTTGCCTCCGTCCTCGTTGAAACTGTCGTAGATACCAGCCACCGTCTTAAAGGTCAGTTGCGCATTGGAATCAGTATTCCCGTCGAAGTCCTTGATCTTGTTGATCATCTGAATCACGGGGTCCATCTCTTTCTGACGGCTCTTGGGATAGACGATGGCAAGAAAACTGGAATGGCAGAAGGAGGCTCCATCCTCATGGACTATTGCCTTCTCTTGACGCTTCTTCTTCATATAGAAGATGCGACCATCAGTGGTATAGCCGGAGAAGACACCGTTCTTTGCCTTATAAACGATGTTCTTAATGGTGGCATCCTGGGCGATGACACTACCAGCACCGGGGAAGTCTGCGTCGTCACAAGCCCATGAGCCTAATAGGGAACAGTAACTCAGTTGCGCGTCCTGGTGTTGATAGATGACCATAGAGTAGGGACCGTCACCATAGAAATACTCCGTGCCATCGGAGAAATAAGATGGTACCTGAAAGTTATAAGAGGTCTGTTTCCACGACATCTGGTTGGTTCCTTCCGTATTCTCTGTTGCTGCACTGGCTGAGGTGCAAGCCAGAAGGAGGTAAAGCAGTATTTTTCTCATAAATGGTAGTTGTTTTGGTTTTTACGTTGCAAATATAATGCTATTTTTCGGAAAAGCCAAAAAAATGATACATTTCTATGTTAGTCCCTTTGTACGCCATTTCCCTGACCGCCAGCGGCGCATGAGGATAATGCCGCGGATGTTCTCGTCGAGAGCGAAGGCTACCCACATACCTATCAGTCCGTAGCCAAGGGGAATACCGATGACATAACTGAGACCGACGGCAATCGTCCAGTTGAAGATGATGGCGATCATAAGCGGGTAGTAGGCATCGCCAGTAGCACGGAGCGTGCTGGTGGCAAAGATGTTCGAGGTACGTCCTATCTCCAAGAACCAGTCGATGACAAACACCCAGACTCCCATGGCGATGATCTCCTTGTTGTCGGTGAAGGCACCAATGATTTCCCGTCCGAAGATGGCAAGGATGGCGGAACCGCTGAGGGAGATGATCATCGACCAGCGGAAGAAGTAGTTGCCTAATAAGTAGGCTGCCTGATGATGGCGCTTCCCTACCAGATGCCCAACCAGGATGTCGCCGCCCTGTGTAATGCTGATACAGAAAAGATAGACAAACATAATGATGTTGGCGCAGTAGGTACGAGTTGCCAGCGCTTCGTTGCTGATCTGGTTGATGAAATAAGTGACAACCACCTGCGACAGGTTATAACTGATGTTCTCGCTCATGGCAGGAATACCGATAAACAGCAGGTTGCGCAACTCCTGCCATGGTATCGGTCGGAAGTAGCGGAGTGGGAAGGAGGGGATATGCTTGCGGAAGTGAATGACGCCCAACAGCACGGTAGCCACGGCACGACTGGCTGCTGTAGCAATGGCGGCACCCTCGACACCCATCTGGGGACAGCCCAGATGTCCGAAGATAAGGGCATAGTTGCCGATAATGTTGATTACATTGACGATACCTGTTACCACCATCGGATAGGTCACCTTACCAGCACTACGAAGCGAGGCGGAGAATGTCAGCGACAGGGCTTGAAAGAATGACAAAGCACCCGTCAGACGGAGGTAGATAAGGGCATCGCCCATCAGTTCGTCCCGCACTCCCATCAGGTGAAGCAACTGTTCGGCAAAGACAAAGAGCATGGCACTCATCGTAAGTCCCAGCAGCAGATTGACAACTAACGCCATGCCTACTACCTGCACCAGACGCTTCTGGTAACCGGCACCGATATATTGGGCGCAGATGATGGCAGCACCCATGGAGAAGAATTGGTAGACCAAGAATACCAGCGACATCAACTGGTTGTCGAGACCCACTGCCGCCACGCTGTTATCGCTATAGCGGCTGAGCATGATGGTATCAACGGCACCAAGCATCATGACGAGTGCCATCTCAATAAACACTGGAACAGTGAGTATCTTCAGTTGGTGTTTCAAAGAATGATCTGCCATGTAAGTCTTGTATGCCTATTAACGTAATTGATGTAGAAACAAAAAAAGCCCCTCAAAAGGGGCTTCTTCGTAGTCGATAGGGGAATCGAACCCCTATGCCAAGATTGAGAATCTTGTATCCTAACCATTAGATGAATCGACCGAGTGGCGAATGCAATCAAGCATGCTTGGATTGCTGAGACACGAGGGAGATAGACCAGAGGTCAATCGACCAACATTTCAAAGATGCTCTCTTAGAGAAATCCCCTCGGCTGCGGAAGGAGGGGGATTCGAACCCCCGGTACGGGAACCCGTACGGCAGTTTAGCAAACTGCTGGTTTCAGCCACTCACCCATCCTTCCATCAGGACCTCGGAGTCAGAAACCTTGGGGTTATCTCCTTGATTGCGGGTGCAAAGGTAATGCTTTTATTTCACTCCTGCAAATTTTTCAGAGACTTTTTTCTTTTCTTCTGTCTTTTTTGCTTAAAAGAGGAGCGGAATACGGGACTCGAACCCGCGACCCTCGGCTTGGGAAGCCAATGCTCTACCAACTGAGCTAATTCCGCCTACTGATATAAAAGCAAAAGAGTCAGATGACTCTGACTCTCCTTGCCCGAAAGAGCCGATAGCCGGACTCGAACCGGCGACCCACGCATTACGAATGCGTTGCTCTACCAACTGAGCCATATCGGCAACCTCAAAGAACGCTTTTTTAGTGACTGCAATGACAGTGCAAGTTGAATGCAGAGAGCATGCTCTTTGCTCAGACACAGCCTGTCTTCGCAAAACTTTTGCAAAGGTAATATAAAAATTCCGTTCGGCAAAATTTTTACCTAACAAAGTTTCTCACGCAGGAATTTTCCTGTGATGCTCTTCTCGCAGGCTGCCACTTCCTCGGGTGTGCCGAAGGTGACGAGGTCGCCGCCACGGTCGCCGCCTTCGGGTCCGAGGTCGATGACATGGTCGGCACACTTGATGATCTCCATGTTATGCTCGATGATGAGGATGGTATGTCCTCGCTCAATCAGGGCATCGAAGGCGTGGAGCAGTCGCTGGATATCATGGAAATGCAAACCCGTCGTCGGCTCGTCAAATATAAATAAGGTGGGGTCTTGTCGCTCCTGTCCGATGAAGTAGGCGAGTTTCACACGCTGGTTCTCACCACCAGAGAGGGTAGAGGAGTTCTGTCCAAGTTTGATATAGCCCAGTCCCACATCCTCTAACGGTTTCAAACGGTTGACGATGGTCTTGCACAGACTCTCTTTTCCTCTCCCAAAGAACTCGATAGCCTCCGTGATCGTCATGTTCAGTACCTCGTCGATATTCTTGCCCTCATAACGTACGTCGAGGATGTCGTGCTTAAACCGGTGTCCATGACAAGCCTCACACTCCAGAACGAGGTCAGCCATAAACTGCATCTCTACGGTGATGACACCAGCACCCTTACACTCGTCACAGCGTCCACCATCGGCATTGAAAGAGAAATACTGCGAGGTGAAACCGAGTTGTTTCGACAATGGCTGATCGGCAAAGAGGTCACGGATAGCATCGTAAGCCTTGACATAAGTGGCGGGATTAGAGCGTGTCGACTTACCGATAGGGTTCTGGTCGACAAACTCGATATGCTTGACAGCCTCATGGTCGCCACCCAGTCCCATATACTCACCAGGCGCATCACACACATCACCATGCAGTCGTTTGAGGGCAGGATAAAGGATACCTTTGATCAGACTCGACTTACCGCTGCCGCTGACACCCGTCACCACGGTCATCACATTGAGAGGGATCGAAACATTGATGCCTCGCAGGTTGTTCATACGTGCTCCCTTGATATCAATCTTCCTATTCCAAGGGCGACGGCTCTTGGGAACAGGTATCTCCTCTTCGTGCAACAGGTATTTGACGGTATGACTCTTGGGAAACTTCTTGAGTGATTGCTTGTTGATATCCTCGGCATTCCCCTCGAAGACAATCTCACCACCCAGTCTGCCAGCATCAGGTCCTACGTCAATAAGGTAATCGGCGGCACGCATCATCTCCTCGTCATGCTCTACGACCACTACCGTATTGCCCAGAGCCTGTAACTCTTTCAGCACTTTGATAAGCCGGTCGGTGTCACGACTATGTAGTCCGATGCTGGGCTCATCTAATATATATAAGGAACCCACGAGCGAAGAACCCAGTGAGGTCGTCAGGTTGATACGCTGACTCTCACCACCGCTGAGTGAGTTCGACATACGGTTAAGGGTGAGGTATCCCAGTCCTACATCCAACAGGAATTGCAGACGAGAGTTGATCTCCGTCAGCAACCGCTTACCGATCTGCTGCTCTTGTTCTGTGAGTTGCACGTCGTCAAACCACTGTTTCAGTCGTACGACAGGCATCTGTACGAGGTCGGAGATGCTTCGTCCTCCAATCTTCACATAGTCAGCCTCTGGTTTCAAACGAGTACCGTGACATTTCGGACAAGTGGTCTTACCACGATAGCGGCTCAGCATCACCCGATACTGAATCTTGTATTGGCTCTCCTTCACCATCTGGAAGAAAGCATCGATGCTCACTTGGTCGTGGATGTCCTTATGACGCTCAGAGGGCAGTCCATGCCATAGCATGTCTTTCTGTTGCTGCGTCAGGTTATAGTAAGGTTCGAAGATCGGGAAATCATCCTTGGCGGCACGACGGCAGAACTCGTCCTTCCACATCTTCATCTTCTCTCCATGCCAGCAAACCACACAACCGTCATAGACCGACAGGGTCGTGTTGGGAATCACTAAATGCTCGTCGATGCCGATGATCTTACCAAAGCCCTGACACTCAGGACAGGCTCCGACGGGGGAATTGAAGGAGAAAAGATTGTCTGATGGCTCCTCGAACTTCATACCATCCGCTTCGAAACGCATGGAGAAATCATAACTGAGCATCGAGGGCAGGAACATCAGACGACACTCACCATTACCCTCATAGAAAGCGGTCTCGGCAGAGTCGACCAGTCGGGAGATAGCATCTTTGGCATCATCTACCGTCAGACGGTCGATGACGAGGTAGAGAGCCTCCCCCGACCCCTCCAGAAGGAGGGGAGATTGGGATTCTAAGAAATCATCAATCCTTTGGAAGTCGCTGTTGACGAAGATACGGGCATAGCCGTTGAGCACATACATTTTGAGTTGCTGCTCCAGGGTACGTCCTTCGGGGATGACCACTGGTGCCATCACCACGAACTTCGTTCCTTTGGTATATTGCATGGCACATTGGATGATGTCCTCCGTCGAGTGCTTCTTTACCTCCTGTCCGCTGATGGGAGAGTAGGTATGACCGATCCGTGCATAGAGCAACCGCAGATACTCATAGATCTCTGTCGTTGTACCAACAGTGGAGCGAGGGTTACGGGAGATGACTCGCTGCTCGATGGCGATAGCGGGAGGGATGCCCTTGATGAAGTCACACTCTGGTTTGTTCATACGTCCTAAGAACTGACGGGCATAACTCGACAGACTCTCTACATAACGGCGTTGCCCCTCGGCGTATAGTGTGTCGAAGGCGAGTGACGACTTACCACTGCCACTCACACCAGCCACCACCACCAGTTTGTTGCGTGGAATCTTCACGTCCACGTTCTTCAGGTTGTTAACCCTTGCTCCCTTTATCTCAATACAATCGCTCATGATTTTCCTATATAATCCGCAAAGTTCGGGAATTTTTCTGAGATATGCAAGAAAAAAGTGAGTTACCTTTTCTGGTAACCCACTTTTATATATAATAATGTGTAATTACAGGATTGTCTTCACAGCCTCCAGCATGCCTTTCTCCTGGATGAGGTCGAGGAACTGCTTCACCATTGTGTTCAGACCCTGAATCTTGTTGAGGTCCTCTGCCCAGATGAATTCTGCACCCAGTACACCGTCGGTAACCTTCTGAGTATCACCAGTTGCCCACAATTCCTTCAACAAATCCATAATCTTCTGATCGTCGTTAGGAACAATCTCTGCACCGTCAGCACGCTTACCACCCTTGTAGTAGGTGATGATAGCGGCAAGACCGAATACCAAGCCCTTAGGCAGTTCGCCCTTGCGCTCCAGATAGGTCTTCACTCCGGGGAGGTCGCGAGCCTGGAACTTCGGGAAACTGTTGAGCATGATGCTCGTCACCTGATGGTCTACAAATGGGTTGTCGAAACGCTCCAATACGTCGGTAGCGAACTTCTCCAACTCGTCCATAGGAAGGTCGAGAGTCTGCATCAACTCGTCAAACTGTACTTTGTGGATGTACTTAGAGATCACCTCATGGTTGCAAGCGTCACGAACGATATTCACACCACTCAGATAAGCAACAGGTGAGAGCACGGTGTGCGGACCATTCAGCAAAGTTACCTTACGCTTGTGGTATGGCTCCTCTGAAGGAACGAACAATACATGCAGTCCGGCTTTGTCTGCGGGGAACTCCTTAGCCACTTCTTTCGGAGCCTCGATAACCCACAGGTGGAAGTTCTCAGCCTGTACGACGAGGTTGTCACGATAGCCGACCTTCTCCTGAATCTCAGCAATCTCCTTGCGTGGGAAACCAGGAACGATACGGTCTACCAATGTAGCATAAACACCACAGCACTCATCGAACCACTTCTTGAAGTCTGCGGGCAACTGCCACAACTCGATGTATTTATTGATGCAATCCTTCAGTACGTGACCGTTGAGGAAGATCAACTCACATGGGAAGATGATGAGTCCCTTTGTGGGGTCACCATTGAAAGTCTGATAACGACGATACAGCAACTGTACCAGTTTACCAGGATAAGAAGAAGCGGGTTTGTCGTCCAACTTACAAGCAGGATCGAAAGCGATACCAGCCTCTGTGGTGTTAGAGATCACGAAACGAATCTCTGGCTGGTCAGCAAGAGCCATGAAAGCATCATTCTGAGAATAAGGATTCAATGCACGGCTAATCACGTCGATACGCTCCAGCGTATTAACGGGCTGACCATTCTCACGACCTTGCAGGTTCACGTGATACAGGCAGTCCTGACCGTTCAGCCACTCAGCCATACCCTTGTCGATAGGTTGTACTACAACAACAGAACCATTGAAATTGGTCTTCTGGTCCATATTCCAGATAATCCAATCAACAAAAGCACGGAGGAAATTACCCTCACCAAACTGAATCACCTTTTCAGGCATAACGCTCTTAGGCGCAAAATGTTTGTTTAACGGTTTCATAATATTAATAATGTTTTAATTGATTTGTTTTATGTCGTGCAAAGATAGTGACTTTTTTCTTTATTACCAAATATTGGCAAGAAAATTTGCAAACATCAGAATTTTGTATTATCTTTGCAGGACTATTGAGATATCATTTAATGTTAACATATAATAATACATTGCTAATCTTATGAGCCAAAAAAGAGTTTATACCTTTGGTAACGGAAAAGCTGAAGGTAACGCAAAGATGCGTGAGGAACTGGGTGGTAAGGGTGCTAACCTTGCTGAGATGAACCTGATTGGTGTTCCCGTTCCTCCAGGTTTTACAATCACAACAGACTGCTGTAACGAGTACTATCAGGTTGGTCAGGAGAAAATTATGGAACTCCTGAACGATGACGTGATGGCTGCCGTTAAGCATATCGAGGGTCTGATGAATTCTAAGTTCGGTGACAAGGAGAATCCTCTGCTTGTTTCTGTACGTTCTGGTGCTCGTGCTTCTATGCCAGGTATGATGGACACCATTCTGAACCTTGGTCTGAATGACGAGGTGGCAGAGGGAATGGTGAAGAAGACCAACAATCCTCACTTCGTATATGACTCTTATCGTCGTTTCGTTCAGATGTACGGTGATGTCGTATTGGAGATGAAGCCCGTGAACAAAGAGGATATTGATCCATTCGAGGAGATTATCGAGAAGGTGAAGGCTGAGCGTGGCGTGAAGCTGGATAAGGACCTGAGCGTTGACGAGTTGAAGAAACTCGTTCAGTTGTTCAAGGCTGCCATCAAGGAGCGCACCGGTAAGAGCTTCCCCGACGATCCTATCGAGCAACTCTGGGGTGCTATCTGCGCTGTGTTCCGTTCTTGGATGAACGAGCGTGCTATCCTCTATCGTAAGATGGAGGGAATCCCCGACGAGTGGGGTACTGCCGTATCTGTAATGGCAATGGTATTCGGTAACATGGGTGACACCTCTGCTACAGGTGTTTGCTTCAGCCGTGACGCTGCCAACGGTGAGAACGTGTTCAACGGTGAGTATCTTGTAAATGCTCAAGGTGAGGACGTTGTTGCCGGTATCCGCACACCACAGCAGATTACAAAGCTCGGTTCTCAGCGTTGGGCTGAGCGTGCTGGTATCTCTGAGGCTGAGCGTGTAGCTAAGTATCCTTCTATGGAGGAGGCTATGCCTGAGATCTATGCTCAGTTGAACGGTATTCAGGAGAAACTGGAGGAGCACTACCGTGACATGCAGGATATGGAGTTCACCGTTCAGGAGGGCAAACTGTGGTTCCTCCAGACACGTAATGGTAAGCGCACTGGTGCTGCCATGGTGAAGATTGCCATCGACCTGCTCCATGAGGGTAAGATTGATGAGAAGACTGCTATCCTGCGTTGCGAGCCTCAGAAGCTTGACGAGCTGTTGCATCCTGTCTTCGACAAGAAAGCGCTCTCTACCGCTAAGGTGATTGCACAGGGTCTGCCCGCTTCTCCAGGTGCTGCCTGTGGTCAGATTGTGTTCCATGCAGACGATGCACAGGAGTGGCATAAGGATGGTCATAAGGTGGTTCTCGTTCGTATCGAGACCTCTCCTGAGGACCTTGCCGGTATGTCTGCCGCTGAGGGTATCCTCACCGCACGTGGTGGTATGACCTCTCACGCTGCCGTTGTGGCTCGTGGTATGGGTAAGTGCTGCGTATCTGGTGTTGGCTCTCTGAACGTAAGTTATAAGGATAAGACTGTAGAGATTGACGGTGTTGTATATAAGGAGGGTGACTATATCTCTCTGAACGGTACTACTGGTCAGGTATATGCTGGCGAGGTTCCCACCAAGGCTGCTGAGCTGAGCGGTGACTTCAAGGAGTTGATGGACCTCTGCGACAAGTATACCAAGTTGCAGGTTCGCACCAATGCTGATACTCCACACGATGCACAGGTTGCCCGCAACTTCGGTGCCAAGGGTATCGGTCTGACACGTACCGAGCACATGTTCTTCGAGGACAAGAAGATTATCGCCATGCGTGAGATGATTCTGTCGAAGGATGCTGCTGGTCGTGAAAAGGCTCTCGCTAAACTGCTTCCTTACCAGAAGGCAGACTTCAAGGGTATCTTGGAGGCGATGGATGGACTGCCCGTGAACATACGTCTGCTGGATCCCCCATTGCATGAGTTCGTTCCCCACGATCTCGCTGGTCAGGAGACCATGGCGAAGGAGATGGGTGTCAGCGTAGAGGATATCAAGCGTCGTGTTGACTCTCTCGCAGAGAACAACCCAATGCTGGGTCACCGTGGTTGCCGTCTGGGTATCACCTTCCCTGAGATTACCGCTATGCAGACTCGTGCCATCCTCGGTGCTGCCTGCGAGTTGAAGAAGGAGGGTAAGAACCCGATGCCAGAGATCATGGTTCCGCTGATTGGTACGCTCTATGAGTTGAAGCAGCAGAAAGAGGTTATCCAGGCTGCCGCTAAGGAGGTATTCGCTGAGTATGGTATGGAGGTAGAGTTTGAGATTGGTACGATGATTGAGATTCCTCGTGCTGCTCTGACTGCAGACCGCATTGCTACTGAGGCTCAGTATTTCTCCTTCGGTACCAACGACCTGACACAGATGACCTTCGGTTACAGCCGTGACGATATCGCTTCGTTCCTGCCTGTATACCTCGACAAGAAGATCCTGAAGGTTGATCCATTCCAGGTTCTCGACCAGAAGGGTGTTGGTAAACTGATCAAGTATGCAGTGAAGGCTGGTCGTGAGGTTCGTCCAGAACTCCGTTGCGGTATCTGTGGTGAGCATGGTGGTGAGCCAAGCAGTGTGAAGTTCTGTGCTAAGATCGGCATGAACTATGCATCTTGCTCTCCATTCCGTGTGCCCATCGCACGCCTCGCCGCCGCGCAGGCAGCCGTTGAGGAGTAAGTATATATATTCAAAATAAAAGATGAGCGTAACTCTAACTTGAGGTTGCGCTCATCTTTTTTTATTTCGACTGATGCCTGTGGAGAGCAGAGCCATGAGTTGTTTCACGATATAGGCAGTGCGGTCCGTATGCGAGTCTGTGGCTTCACGCTGGGCGTGGACCTCAAAAATGTGCAAAAAGTGAAAATTGTGACGTAATTTGTGAAAGCAAAGTATCAGAAAATTTTCGTACCTTTGCACCGTAAACTTAAAAACAATAAGATAATGGATTTCAGTAATCGTTTTTCAGAAATGCTTGCATCAGCAAGAATGTCAATGAAACTGATACTTGTATCAGTTATGTGTATGTTGGTCTCCACTGCATGTGGTGGAAACACGAAGAAAGAAACAACTGTAAGTGAACAAACAACTGCAAAAGGGAAAACAGTTATGGCTAAAAACGGAAAGGCATTAGTCGTGTTCTTCTCACATGCTGGAGACAACTACGCAGTAGGAAACATCAAGGTGGGCAACACGAAGATAGTTGCCGACTACATCTCGGAGTTGACGGGTGCCGACCAGTTTGAGATTGTGACCCATAAGTACGACGGAATGGCATACAAGCCCCTATGCGACCTCGCCAAGAAGGAGCAGCAAAATGGTGAACTGCCTGCATTCGAAGGAAGCGTTGATGTCTCGAAATATAACGTCATCTTCATCGGCGGTCCCGTCTGGTGGGGCACCTATCCGCAGGTGATGTTCACGTTTTTCAAGAAGTACGACTTGAACGGCAAGACCATCATCCCCTTTACCACTCACGAAGGCTCTGGTCTTGGCAGTTGCGTGAAGGACGTGAAGAAAGCCTATCCGAAAGCCACCGTCGAGCAGGGATTCAGTATCTATGGTCATGATGTGCGTACAGGGAAAGCAAGAGTTGAGAAATGGATTAAAAGACTTGGTTATTAAAAAATAGAAGATCATGGAATATATTAAATTATATAATGGTGTTGAGATGCCGACTTTGGGCTACGGCGTGTTTCTGGTAAGCCCAGACGAGTGTGAACGTTGCGTAAGTGATGCTTTGAGCGTAGGTTATCGACTGATTGACACGGCACAGGCATACCAGAATGAGGAAGGTGTGGGTAATGCCTGGCGCAAGAGCGGTATCAAGCGTGAGGATTTGTTTCTCGTGACGAAGGTGTGGATCTCGAACAATGGTGAGGAAAAGGCAGCCAAGAGCATTGACGAGAGTCTGCGCAAGTTGCAGACGGAGTATATTGACCTGTTGCTTATCCATCAGGCATATGGTGATGTGTTCGGCACATGGAGAGCAATGGAGAAAGCCTATCGTGCAGGTAAGGTACGTGCTATCGGCGTGAGCAACTTCCAAGCAGGCCGTTTCTTCGACTTCGCCCACTATGCAGAACTGAAGCCGATGGTGAACCAGTTGGAGTGTAACACACTCAGTCAGCAGACGGGTATCGAACCCATTCTCAATGAGTTTGGCACCAAGATGATGGCATGGTACCCACTCGGTGGACAGGGCACTGGTGACATTGTGAAAAGCGAGTTGTTGGCTGCCATCGGTGCCAAGTACAACAAGACAGCCGCACAGGTAGCCCTTCGCTGGCTCACCCAACGTGGTATCGTGGCTATTCCCAAGTCGAGTCATAAGGAGCGCATGGAGCAGAACATTGACATCTTCGACTTCACTTTGTCAGACGATGAAAAGGCACAGATCGCCAAAATGAACCAGCACGACGCAGGCACCAGAAATTTCGGTGACCCGCAATTCGTGAAGTATCTCATTGAAACATACGGTTGAGCGAGAGCAGAGTCATGCATACTTACGGATGCGATCTGATTAACACGAAGTGCGACGGACGACAGGTGACAGAGTTCGTCGGCAAGTATCATGTGCACGTCCTTGTGCGACAGGGACAGATGACGTTCTCTGACGGTAAGAATTCATTCACTTCTCAGCAAGGTGACCTCGTCATCTGGCAGATGTCGAACACGATTCAGCGCATCGAGTGTTCGGATGATTTCAATGCCGACGTGCTGTTGCTTTCTGGAGAGTTCCTCCAGCAGTTCAATCCAGAGATGGTTTGGGCATCAAAGGGATTTGTGTTCATCCGCATCAATCCGTCGTTCCATCTTGACGAAGAAGCGCTTCGGCTGATGGATAATGACTTTGCGCTGTTCCGTAATCGTCTGGTAATGCCTGAGTCTGGTTTCAAACGCGAGGTGTTAGGTCGCGTGATGCAGATATTCATCTACAACCTTTGGACTGTTTGCCAGCACGGTCTGTCACAGATGGATACAAGCGATAATACGGCACGGATATTCTTGCGGTTCCTTGCATTGACTCAACAGCATGCCAGGACGGAGCGAGAAGTTGCCTTCTATGCCAATCTACTCTGCATCACCCCGAAGTATCTCTCACAGGTGAGCCGGACCATTACGGGTCTGCCCGCTTCACAATGGATTCAATACTATGCTGCATTTGAACTGGTATCCCTGCTCAATGACACAACGAAGACGCTAACCGAAGTGTCAGACCTGATGCACTTTGAGAACGCATCGCATTTCTCTCGCTATGTGAAGAAAACACTTGGGAAATCACCTTCAGAGTATCGGAATAAGTAACCTTCTGTAAAATATGAAAGTTTGGAGGCAATTCGTGTAACGACGGATTGCCTTTTTCGTCGTACCTTTGCAGCCAGAAAAGTGAAGAATGAAGAGTGAAGAATGAAGAATTTGCTTCCGCTCTTGAAATAGTAAATCGTAAATTGTCAAATAGTAAATTATGCAAGGTGTTTTCGAGCAATTAAGATCAGGGGCTGATGTCGATATGACAACACCCGAGTATGCAGAGGCCATCAAGCACATGACCGACTGCGCGAACATTTGTTTTAAGATTAACACGACGGCTCCGCAGCCAGAACAGATTCGCCCATTGGAGGAACAACTCTTTGGCGGCAATCTCGACCAGACGAGTTATCTGATGCCACCTGTTCAGATTGATTTCGCCTGCCAGATGAAGATAGGCAAGGGCGTATTCGTGAACCACTCGCTGACCTGTATGGCGGCTGGTGGCATCACCATCGATGACGGTGTGATGATCGGACCTAACGTTCGCATCGTCACCGACAACCATGATTTCGATAACCGTATGGTGCTCCGCTGCAAACCCGTACACATCGGTCGTAATGCCTGGATTGGTGTGGGAGCGATCATCCTGCCTGGCGTGACCATCGGCGAGAATGCTGTTGTTGCCGCTGGAGCAGTTGTGACAAAAGATGTCGCTCCGAATACCATTGTAGGTGGTAATCCTGCTAAGTTTATTAAAAGCCTCACCCCCAACCCCTCTCCAAAGGGCGAGGGGAGTAAATAGTACCCACAAAAAATCCAAAACGATGAAAAAAGTTCTTTTTAGTTTAATCGCATTGATGATAGTAATGGTTATGAACGGACAAGTGAAGCAGACGTATTTGACGCTGAACAATGGCGTGCAGATGCCACAATTCGGACTCGGGGTGTATAGTATTCCTGATGGTGAGGAGACCTATAACTCGGTAATGACCGCCTTGAAGTGTGGCTACCGCCATATTGACACGGCACATGCCTATCGTAATGAACGTAGTGTAGGACGGGCAGTGAAGGATAGCGGCATTGACCGTTCCGAGATTTGGATCACGAGTAAGTTGTGGCCCAACGAGTATGGTGAGGGTAAGACACTGAAAGCCATCGACCGCATGTGCGGACGCTTAGGTGTTGACTATATCGACCTGGTTTATTTCCATCAGCCCGTAGGCGACTTTGTGGGCGGCTGGAAGGAAATGGAAAAGGTATTAGAGAGTGGCAAGGTTCGCGCCATCGGCATCTCCAACTTCGATGTGAACGACAGCATTTGGAACTCCATCGTGGAGAACTGCCGCATCGTGCCGCAGATTGTTCAGATAGAGTGCCATCCTTATGCTCAGCGTGAGTACTGGCAGAAGATGGCTGCCAAGCACAACATTCAGATTGAGTGTTGGTTCCCGCTTGGCGGACGTGACTCTAAAGGTGAAATCCTGCGTGACCCCGTTATCAACGAGATAGCCAAGACTCATGGTAAGAGTCCCGCCCAGATTATTATCCGTTGGCACATGCAGAAGGGCTTCTCTGTTATCCCTGGTGCTTCGAATCCAGACTACATCCATGAGAACATCGAGACCTTCGATTTCGCCCTCTCTAACTACGAGATGGAGCGCATCCACCAACTGAACAAGGAGAAGCGTTACTTCAACATGTCGTATGAAGATCAGGTGAAGTGGTTTTCGCAGTATAATCCTACAGACTAATTAGGTATGAATAAGGTATTAACATCCATCGCCCTGCTTCTGGCGGTCTGTCTGAACGTGCAGTGCCAGAAGACTGAGATTCACAAGAATGACGGTACAACCGTGGAGATTCCAACCAGTGAAATTGACAGCATTACATTCAGTATGACAAATCCATTCAATTTTGAGACCCGCACGGTAAAATTGAATAGCGGTTATGACATGCCCATCATCGGCATAGGGACATTCTACCTCTCCACTGCCCAGGCGGAGGAGTCGGTCTATAACGCATTGAAGGTCGGAATGCGACTCATCGACACCGCTGACATCTACGGCAACGAGGTGGGCGTGGGGCGTGGCATCCGTCGTGCCATGCAGGACTTCGGCATCAAGCGTGAGGATATTTTCGTCACCTCAAAGCTCTGGACATCCTCATTCAATAATGCAGATTATGAGGTGGACGAAAGACTTGAGCGACTTGGACTCGACTACATTGATCTGCTCCTGCTGCATCACACAGCAGCCCACGATGAAGATGCCTATCAGGCGATGGAGCGTGGCGTGAAGGCAGGAAAGATTCGTAGCATCGGTCTCTCGAATTTCTATGAGGACGACATTGACCGCATGATGAAGATTGCCACCATCAAGCCTGCCGTGCTGCAGAATGAGACACATCCTTACCATCAGAGCCGCAGCGTGAAGGCTCATATCGCCAAGTTGGGTACTATCCTCGAAGCATGGTTCCCGCTGGGTGGTCGTGGTACGGGTATTAAGACCCTCTCCGAACATGAGGTTATCACCAGCATTGCTGCTGCTCATAACAAGTCAGCCTATCAAGTCATCCTCCGCTGGCATCTGCAATGCGGCACCATCGCTATTCCCGGCTCTTCCAACGCTGCTCACATCGCTGAGGACTATGACATCTTCGACTTCGAACTGACACCCGACGAGATGAAGCGCATCAACGCCCTGGAGTGTAACCACCGTTTTGCATCGTATTAAAGCATGAACAATAGTTTTAGCTTGCGAAAGTGAAAAAACGCAACACTTTGACCTTTGGTCTTATTCCTCCTTGCAAGCACAAAATTGATGTAAGCATCATTTAGTGATTGCTTCGTTCGTCGTTTTGCCCACCTTTTTGCGCTTTTTAACGTCCCGTTTGCATCAAGTTTGCGAAAAAATGTACCTTTGCAGCCGTTATGACAATTTAATGCGCATAAATATGGTAACACTAACAGGAATGAAGAGGGAGAATGACCGTACAGCACGTATCATCTCGGCCAGCGTACGCCTGAGTGGAAGGACTGACAAGCCCAAGAGCGAAGAATTGACTATTGAGAAATTTGAACAACGCGCTGCAAGGCGCAGCGATATACCTTTGGCACGTTCCTATTCCCCTCGGGAGGATTCGGGGCGTGCTGTTGTTATTTAATCATTTAACTTACTAAGACTTTAAAAAATTTTTTTATGAAGAAAAAACTACTTAGTTTATTTGCCCTGCTGCTCTTTGCAGTGCAGGGTGTGTGGGCAGAGAAATGGCTTTACGCAGATGTTGTCGGGACTACCATGACGCTGAAGTATGGTGAGGTGCCCGAAGGTAAGCCTTACTATGACTCTGAGGATGCTGAGCATTGGGTTGTCAAAAGTGACGTTGGCACTGAATTTATGAAAGATATCTTATCTGTGACCATTGATGCAAGCTGCAAGAATCACGATTATGATTTTCGACAGAAACGAACAGAAAGCAGTAGTGGCACTCTTGGGTGCCGGTAGTATGGGAACTGCTATTGTGCGCCGCATTGGTGCTGGTAAGAAAATTCTGCTGGGCGACATCAGTGAGAAAGCATTGGAACGTGTCGGTGACGATTTCCGTCGTTGTGGCTACAATGTGGAGACACTGCAGGTAAACGCCTTGCAGAAGGAGAGTGTGGAGACATTTGCCAAGAAAGCAGCAGAACTGGGTCCTGTGATGTACTTCATCGATACCGCTGGTGCATCACCCAATCAGGCTAATCCAGAGCACATCGTCGACCTCGATATGGTGGGAACTGGTTATGCCGTGGATGCCTTTGGCGAGGTGATGGCTGAGGGTGGGGCAGGACTTATTATCTCCAGTCAGGCAGCCTATATGTATCCCATCCCCAACGATATCGAACTGCAACTGGTGCAGACACCAACCGCTCAGTTGAAGGATGTGAAGTTCATTCAAGAGGTTGCTATGCAGAACAGCGGCTTTGCCTATATGATTGCCAAGCGCATGAACCACCTGCAGGCTCAGCGTGCCGCCGCCACCTCATGGCGTAAGCGTCGTGCCCGTATCAACACCATCTCTCCGGGTGTCATCGTCACCCCGCTGGCTTACGATGAGTTCAATGCCAATGGCGAGGGCTATCAGCGTATGATTGATGCCTCTGCTGCTCAGCGTACAGGTACCAGTGATGAGATTGCCGAGGCAGCAGCCTTCCTGCTGGGTGAGCATGCTAAGTTTATTACAGGTACCGACCTGCTCATCGACGGTGGTGTCATCGCTGCCATCCGCACAGGTGAGTATCAATTAGGATAAAAACATAAAGAATTATTATGTTTCATCCGACAGACTGATTTCCTTAATCTATATTAAAAACAGGCATGTTCTGCAAGAAAAATGTGTATAATGAATGTAAAGTCATGAGAAATCATTACTTTTGCAAGGAAATTAGCAGGACGTGCATAAACGACGTAATGCAATCGGAGTTTAACATTTAATTGATAATTCTTCCTTCATAAGCCGACGCACAGGCTGTTGTAGAGGAGTAAGTAACCCCTAAATAGATAATGTGGGGATTGACCATGACAAGTCAATCCCCATTTTTATAAAAAGAATAATATAAATGATGCTATGGCTAAAATTGTGTTGATAACAGGTGCGACAAGTGGTATTGGACTTGGTTGCGCCAGGAAATTCGCTGAGAATGGTGACAGACTGATACTGACAGGACGTAATGCACAAAAACTTGAAGAGATTCGTCAGGAGTTGGCAGCCAAGGGTACAGATGTCATCACACTGACTTTTGACGTGAGAGATCGTGAGAAGGCTACTAGACTGATCGACGAGTTACCTGCTGATTGGCAGGCTATCGACGTGTTAGTCAATAATGCTGGTCTGGCTCTGGGGATGGACTCTGAATATGAGGGCGACCTCGATGAATGGGAAACAGTGATAGACACAAACATCAAAGGACTGTTGACCATGACTCGTCTGGTGGTTCCGGGGATGGTAAAACGCAATCGTGGACACATCATCAACATTGGTTCCGTGGCTGGTGATGCCGCATACGCCGGAGGTAGTGTCTATTGCGCATCCAAAGCGGCAGTGAAGGCACTGTCGGACGGTCTGCGCATCGATATCGCAGAAACGGCTATCCGAGTGACGAACCTGAAGCCCGGACTTGTAGAGACTAACTTCAGCAACGTCCGTTTCAGAGGTGATAAGGAGCGAGCCAAGAAGTTATATACAGGTATCAAGCCCTTGACGGGTGATGATATTGCCGATGTCGCTGTCTATGCAGCCAATGCTCCCGAGCATGTGCAGATAGCCGAGGTTCTGATCCTTGCTACCCATCAGGCAAGTCCCAGCATCGTCGTGAGGAAATAGATAATGCTCATAGCAACTCCTGTAACCGCTTGAAAGCAGGAGCGAGGAGGGTGGTCTCCACCTCCTGTCCTGAGGGAGAGCGGAATATGCATCGGCGTTGCTTAGGGAGCAGGTTACTGATATGATGGATATTCACTAAGGTGCTGCGATCGGCACGGATGAACGTCTCTGGGTCAAGCATTTTCTCTAAGGTACCGAGACCAAGAAGTACGGTATCCTTATCGTAAAAGGTAACGATTTGAGAGTAGTTACCGTCCCCCTTGAAATAAGCGATGTCTTTCACGAAGACAACAATGGTGCCGCTTGCTGTCCGCAAGGTGAGCCGCTCTTCCGTGTTCTTCTCCGTCATCTTGATGATGTCTTGAGCCAATTTGGTTGACTCCGCCTCACTTGCTTTCTTGCGGATAGCCTCTATCTGCTGTTCTTTCTGTAACTTCTCTCGTTGCAGTCGGATCATTCTCTGGCGGTTACGCCGTTTCTCATACCATCGGGTCATTGCCCATACGATAACTGCTAACAACAAAAGTCCTGAGAGCCATACCCACCAGTGTTGCCACCAACGGAGTGGGGGATAGATATAGGTGTCTTCCTCATGGTAAGCGAGCAGGTCGGCTGGTTTGAAAGATATCATCTGTTCCACGCCGGCAAGCCATAACGTCCCATCGTTGGTCTCGGCAATGGTCGCTTTCAGCGGCTCTGTCATGGTGAACCCGTTATGATGGTTGAAGAAACGGGTATCACTGACGTGGTAGTCGTTGTTGATGCGACAAACAAACAGTCCATCGACGACCGCCACGACCAGATAACCATGTGGAGAGATATGCAGTGAGCGTACCTCATGACCAGCCAGTGGTGGTATCTGTGGGTTCAGTGGTTCTGGTTCTACTTGTCCTTGGCGTATGATGAACACAGAGTCGGCAGAAGCGAAGAAGACGGTCCCCTTGGCATCTGCGTCTATCGTTGAGACGATCAACTTCTGATTGCCGTATGTGGTCTTGCTGACCTGATGGTTCTTGGTGATAGAGAAAACACCAGAACTGCTGGCTATCCATAACCGACCACTCTGGTCGTGCGTCGCACACCAAGGGTGCAGGATTTCCGTAGTCAGTGTGTCGATAGCCGTTGTCTTCGGATCATAGGCAAGGATGCTGTTACGATTACCCGTGATGAGTCTGCCCCAAGCCTCTGCCACAAACTGGTAGCGGTCGCGAGGAAGACCTAACCATTGAAGTTGCTCGTGGTTGATGCTGACGATATCACCGTTTCCTGCCATATAGACATGGTCTCCTATCCGTACACCACTTGGTGCGAAAAACTGTTCTGGGTTGTCGTCAATGACTTTCCCGTCCACCAATACTTTCCCATTCAGTGTTCCCATCACCAGTTTTTCTGTTTGGTCTACGGTGACAGATCTCACGATATCGTTCTCATCTGTCAGCGTGTGGTTCATGAAACAACGGTTGAAGAAACAGTAGACCCCTTGGTAACTTGCCACCCACAAACGGTCCCAGCGGTCTACCATGATATCACGGATAAGGTTGATGCCCGTAAAGAGTTGACGGACACCCTTTCCGTCATAGAGATAGATCGTATGCTCGTCGGCTATGACCATGCTGCCGGAGCGAAGCATCCTGACCGTCAGTCCGTAACTCGCCATCGACCAGTCGACAGCCACTAACCGCCGCATACCGTCTTTTCCCATTCTGTAGATACCATCCGAGGCAAAGGCAAGCAGTCCTTGAGGAGTGCGCAACAAGGTATATATGTCGCTCTTGCCAGATAGTCTGATAGCCTTTTTGCTTCCTCGTCTCACCTGATAGAGTCCCTGTGTGGTAGGAATCATGATGTGGAGGGAGTCGATGAATAGTTTCCTGTCTGGGGTCATCTCATCGAACAGAGCACTAATCAGCAGCGGCTCGATACCCTCCCGTGTCATGCGACATAGTCGACGGTGCTCTTCCAGACTGTCTTCTATCAGTACGACACCGTTAGGCAGACTCCCTGCGTTCAGGTTGTTCAGCAACCAGTGCCCCTTGGGGTCGAGTGGGAGAGGCTCCACCTCCTCATAGTCCACCCTCCATTGTCGGAAGAATCCCAATGCCCTCACCTCTTGGTCTACCTCAGTGAATCCCACGATGTTCAGCCGTCGCCCTTTCAGGAAGGGGGTGAATGTCTTGCCGTCATAACGGACAAAACCAGACAGCGTACCTATATAAATATACCCGTGTGAGTCTTGCCACAGCCGTTCCGTCTGCATCTGCGGCAGACCGTCCTGTGTGGTATAGCGTCGATAGGTCAGGTGACTCTCTGTCTGAGCCTGCATATCCATACAGAGACAGAGCGTCAGCACCAGAAGCAGTATGCGCTTGAATGTTTCCATGATGCGAAGTTACTAAAAAAAGTGGAATACCAAAAGCATTCTCCCATAATTATTTCTCCCGCTGCCGAGTTCGTCACTCACAAGGGGCAGTTCGTCAAAAACACCTGCTGCAAGGGCGTTCCTGCATCATCTTTTTCCTATCTTTGCGATAGTTTAAGATTGTCTCATTTAAAAAAATAATGCGTATGAAAAAGAAACTACTCATGCTCTTCGGAGCCATATTGGTAAACAGTGCATTGTGGGCTGTGGCACCAAGTTCTTATGTGCAGTTCAGCATCAACGGGAACAGAAAGGTCCCTGGTTTTAGCCAATTCTCCAGTTCTGTGCCAGCACCTTACAACTTGGGCGTGGTTTATCGGAGTCCTGACAAAGACAAACCGAATCTTGGCATAACGGGCTATCAGGTTGTCATCAGCACGGACCGTGAAGGGTTCGAATATGAGGACAGCCATTATATGCAGGTCTATATCGGTGTTTACGACAGCAACATTTCCAACTCAGAGGCATACTTCGACACAGCAAAGGAAGGATTGTTCATTAAGCCTGTAAACAGTAGCGCACCGGTGCCATTCGGTCACCAGTTGACGGGCAACAAAGGCAGTTACGAGCCCATGAATGAGGTGATGAGTGCCAGCGAGTTTACCTGGAGCGACGGTATGGTTGACAACTTCGTGTTGCCTTCTCCACTGGTGTATGATGCAGTGTCCAACACCTATAAACAAGGTGAGTATCAGAAAGGACACTCCTATGTCATAGCCATCCACTTTACGGAAATAGCACATATGAGTATTGGCGGTACCAACTCATGGCATTATCCGCAAAACTCTGGTGGTGAGTACTCCTCGTTCTATTGGAGTGAAGACTTCTCCAAAGAATGTCTGCTGGCAGGTTTCACATACGCTGCTGATGAGGCAACGTCCTCTGCTATAGTCAGTATGTCAGTCAATGGTGAGCAAACGAATTACAATTTGCTTGGTGAGAACCAAGACCCCATCGATTTGGGTACGATTTACTCGAAAGAGGTAACCCTGGCATCTGACCAGACCAAGATGATGCTCCCCGACTTGAGCTTCGACCTTTTCGTTGTTGAGTCTGCTGTGCCCGTCACTTATTCCGAGGCAGCACATGTATATGGTGCATCCATGACATTTACTACCCTCAAGAAGATCGTTGCCGACGAGCACATCATTGGAGGCTACGAAGTGGACAACAGAGACTATAAGACGGGAAACTTCGGTACGATTAACTCCGATTTGGTTCCTGCCATTCTTTGCGGTTCCGCAGACGGATTGGTCCCGCTTAGTGAAAACTGGGCATACGAGGCTTATCCATTAGATGTGTGGGGGAACTGGACATATTCCGGCACCCATCCCGTCAATGTCGGTTGGGGCTATGACACGGCGAGCAATGGGAACTTTCAAGACGGTGAGACCTATACCGTTGCTTTCTATTTTACCGAATATAACGTCAATCTGGAGCCAGCCTATATTCACCGCAACGGTGGCAAATACTATAAGTTCAATTTCACCTACTCTTCAAAGACCAAAGAAGAAACAGAACAAAAGCCCGCTGACACGGAAGTGACAATCATTCCTGGAACAGGAGCGACTCCAGGGACTGCGACAACTACGGACACTGGTGTGACAGTGGCGATTGGTAACGAGGATGTTGTCAATAGTGACGGTAGTGTGACATTTACGTCAACGGTTACTGCTGATGCTGTAAAGACACTGATGGAATCAACAACTCCTGGCTCTGCCACTTTCCTGAGCACGTTTAAAGGTATCTACCTGATGGTGGCAGAAGGTAAAGGACATGTGGATGTCCAGTTGGAAACGGCAGGGGACATAGAGATGACAGCGATGTGCGGAACAGAGACTTTGGATACTTATAGTTCCGCAAGCAAGGGTGTGGTCAGCATAAATTACAATGTTGACAGCGACCAGTGGATACTATTGTTCCCAACAGAGAAAACTGCTTCGGCAAGAGGAAATCGTGTTCCTGGCGACAATACTCTGCGTATCTACGACTTGAAGGTTGTTCCAGTGGTTACAGGTATCCATGTGATCAATGCTGGTGGCAACAAAGAGAATGTATACTATGACCTTCATGGTCGTAAGGTAGTAGGTAATCCTACTGTTAAGGGCATCTACATCAACGGAAGAAAGAAAGTTCTTAAAAAATAATCATATGAAAAAGAATAACCTATTTATAAAAAGGTCACTGTCCTGCCTGTTCGCATTCATTATGATAGTCGTAGGTGTAAAAGCACAGGACATGACCAGTACTCCGCTGACCTTGGAGGCGGTGGAGGCAGGAACGATCAATGTCGTCAACCCAAACTTGCTGACGATTGAGTATAATAAGAATGGTGAAGGATGGACTGCGGCCTCAAACAACCCTATCAGTATTGGAGTCGCGGCTGGCGACCAAGTACAGTTAAGAGGCGACAACCAAGCTTATTGCTTGATGACGGAATTTGGAGAAACCCCCACGCAGATTACCGCCACCAACGACATTTACGTTTATGGCAACGTGATGAGCTTGATTAGTAGCATAGGCTTTGCCACGCTCACCACCCTGCCTGTGGTGGGTGGTAGCGGACCGTATGACTCCGACAATACTTTCGCTTATCTTTTCACCACCTCGGGTGAATACTTAGACCCTGTTATTAATACCACCATCCGCAACCATCCCACCAAGGACATCGTACTCCCTGCCTTGAACGTTACACGTTGTGGATATATGTATATGTTTGCACGCTGCCAGAACCTTACCCGTGCCCCCGAACTGCCTGCCACTGGACTGGGATGGGGCTGTTCCACCAGATGTTCTGCAGCACCGCCATCGAGCGGGCACCAGTGTTGGCTGCCGCCACTGTTCCTCATGAAGGCTACAGTTCGATGTTCGACCAATGTGCCAACCTGAATTACGTGAAGTGTCTGGCAACCGACATCTCAGCCCAGGGGAGTACTGGCTTCTGGCTTAACGGTGTGGCTGCCACAGGCACCTTCGTCAAGGCCGATGGCATGGATGACTGGACGGTAGGTCCGCAGGATGAATGGGGTAGCATCCATGGCATCCCCGCAGGTTGGACAGTGAAGAACGCCAGCGAGGAGATCGCCTCTATGAACGAGACTCCGCTGACTATAGAAGCCACGGAAGATGCCACTACCGTGACCATCACTAACCCGCTGGCACAGACCATCGAATACAGCACTGACGGCGGCACGTCGTGGATCTCCGCCAATAATGCCACCATCACCATTAGTGGCATCAATTCAGGAAAGACCGTGCTGCTGAGGGGTGACAATGCTGCCTACTCGTCTGACGGCACAGCGGCTAATAGCATGGGTATTACGGCCGACAAGGACTATTATCTGTATGGAAACATGATGAGCCTTGTCAGCAGCACTGGCTTTGCTACGCTCACCACGCTGACGGGCAACTATGCCTTTGCTCGTCTGTTCAGGAGCAACAGCCATTTGAAGAGTCACGCCACCAAAGACCTGGTGCTGCCTGCCACCACGCTGACCTCGTATTGCTACAATCGCATGTTCGACGAATGCACGTCGCTGGTCACGGCTCCAGAACTGCCTGCTACCAATCTTGCCACGCTTTGCTATAATGATATGTTTTGGAACTGCACGGCTCTGAAGAACGCCCCCGTGTTGCCTGCTACCAAACTGGTACCTTATTGCTACACTATGATGTTCTTTGGTTGCAGTTCGCTGGAGAAGGCTCCTGATTTGATTGCTCCCACATTGGAAGGCAACTGCTATGAGCATATGTTCATGAACTGCACTTCGTTGAACTATGTGAAGTGTCTCGCTACAGACCTGGGTGATGAGACGGCAACAGATGGTTGGATGACAAATGTTCCTGCTACGGGTACTTTTGTGAAAGCACCAGGTGTTGATTGGAGTGTAAAGGGTACTACTGAGGGGACAGACTTTGATGATCCTTCAAAGCCTTGTACGTTCGTACACGGCATCCCTGCAGGTTGGACGGTTGAGACATCCCCGATTGTCTATGCTCATCTCAACAGTGACGGTGAGGGCAACTACTGTGCTACCTTCTACAACGAGTCTGCTGGTTTTACGGCTGATGCCACCACTTCTGTCTATACGGCAAAGGTAAGTAGCGGTAAGGAAGGTGGAGTTGACAGCGGTTGATGACAAGACCATCCCAGCGGGTAATGCTGTGGTGCTGAAGTCATCTGCTGCCACTGCCACCATGACATACGATGTCGCTACCACGGGAACGCTTGCCGACAATGAGTTGCTGGCTTCCGCTACCGACATCACCACACCAGCGAATACCTATATGCTGACTAAAGGAACGAGTGGAGTGGGCTTCTACCACTGGACGGGTACGGATATTCCTGCTAATCGTGGCTATCTTGTCATTAGCGGTGCTGGCTCTCGGGAGTTCTTCTCTATTGGTGAGGAAATGATCACTGGCAACAAGGAGATCCAAGATGTAAGGGGTAAGACGGATGATGTGTATTACGACCTGAACGGTCGTCGTGTGCTGTATCCCACCACAGGCATCTATGTGAGGAACGGAAAGAAGATCATCTTTAAATGAGGGAGGAACGGACAATGAGAAAAATGATCATATCAAAGGGTAATGAGCGTAAGCATTCTTACCAGACACCGATGATGACGGTCTGGCTACTACAGGGATGCCAGCCTTTACTTGGTGGGTCGGTAGACACAACACCTCCGATGCCCGTAGTTGATGAGTGGCCTGACGAGATGCCACAACCGTGGTAATACTGTTCCTACTTTAGGTAACCAACACGTTTGGATGGCACTTACGATTCGTAGGTGCCATTCTTTGCAGTTGTAAGTGCCAGTGTAATCGATGCGAAGTGCCGTCCTTCGCAAGTGTTAGAAGCATCCTAATCGGTTGTCGACTCCAGTCGACAGGGTTGCTGACTCCAGTCAACCGATCTGTCGACTCCAGTCAACCGATCTGCCGACTCTAAGTCAACCGATTGTTTGACTCTAAGTCAACCGTTAGTTTCTTTATCCTTCTATCCTCCTTGCGAGGAAGAAGACTCTTGTTTTGAGGAAATAGAGTGCTACACCAATAGCATTCATAGCGGTGACTGTCCAGAAGGCTGAGGCGTAGCCGAAGTGCTCAGCGATGGCTCCACCAGCAAGGATACCGAGTCCCATTCCCACATCCCATGAGATAAGAATGGTGGAGTTGGCGGTACCTCGCTCGTTATGATGTGCCATCGAGATCATCATATTCTGGAAGGCGGGCCACATGTGTCCGTTGCCTAAGCCGATGAGGAGGGCAGAGGAGTAGTAGCCTGCGTAAGTGAAGAATTGGCTGTCGCCTATGGTAGGCAGGAGGATAAACAGGGTATATCCGATGAGGGAGATAACCATTCCCTCTGATGCGTTATGGGTCAGTCTGCCCTGTCGCAATGCCTTTCCACCTTGCAGTCGGGAGAGGATGAGTCCGATAGAACAAAGCATGAACCAGGTTCCAGTACCACTTGTGATACCCAACACCTGTTTTCCGTAGATGGCGAGGTAGTTGCTCATCACTCCAAAACAGAAGCCAAAGAACACCATATTCACTCCCAATAGCCACCCTCGTGCGAGGAAGAAACGGTCGAGAGACAAGACCCTTTCCGACTTCCCTTGTTGAGGGGAAGAGACAGTGACCGTGGCATCTACCATCCAGCCGAAGGTAGCGATGGCAAGGGCGAGCCAGAACAGCAGTTCGAAATTATGGGTCTGTGTATAGACAAAGATAGCGAAGGTAGGTGCTATCGCCATAGCAAGGTTGTTGGAGAGCCCATAATAGCCGATTCCCTCGTTCCGTCGTGAGGAGGGAAGCACGTCAATAGCAACCGTGGAGTTGGCAACGGTCAAGGCTCCGAAGGGTCCGCCATGCAGGGTGCGGACGATGGTAAACAGCAGGAGGGTGCCAGCGGCAAGGTAGCCGGCAAAGAATATCGCAAAGGATGCAAAGCATACCATCAGCACCGTCTTGCGAGGAAAGGAGTCGACCACATATCCGCTGAACGGTCGGAAGAGGAGTGCCGTGATGGTATAGCCCGACAATACCAGTCCGATGACATCCTTGGTAGCCCCGAAAGTCTCATGCAGATAGAGGGGCAGCAAGGGTGTGAGCAGATAAAAGGCGAAGAACAGCGAGAAGTTCGCTATCATCACCTTGATGTAGTTACGATTCCAGAGTTTGTCCATGGGGGCAGGGGATAGAT
>Ga0247611_10000350_pt1 | contig 94887 bp, 86 predicted proteins | sample 177DNAGHGhighgp2_FD_192422 | JGI IMG/M metagenome (GOLD analysis project Ga0247611, IMG submission 192422) | Sheep rumen microbial communities from Palmerston North, Manawatu-Wanganui, New Zealand - 1770 DNA GHGhigh gp2 | ecosystem: Host-associated > Mammals > Digestive system > Stomach > Rumen...
AGAGTTATGAACCTGAGATTACTTGGGTAAGTGATTCTTATCCTGATGAATGAGAATGGGTAGATGTGACTGTTGCAGTTAGAAATAATTGATCAAGAAGTAATTTTACATGAAAGGTTAAATTTTCTGTTGAGAAATATAAGAATTCAAGATGGAGTTCAGCATCATCTTCTGACTATAGTTTAGATAGAACAAGTTATACTTTTACTTCTTCTGATGATTGAGAGGTTACATTTAGAGATTTGGTTAGATTTAGAAATTCTTGAGAATATAGATTGGTTGTAGAACTTTCATCTAATTGAAAGTCTGATTATGAGGAATTTGATGTAGATTATTATGGTTATAATGATGATCGTTACAATGATCGTTACAATGATCGTTATTATTCAGCAGATTCTTTATCTATTTATTCTGTTTCTCCTTCAAGTCCAAGTGTTGGGGAATGGGTTGATGTTTCTGTTAGAGTATATGATCGTTACAATAGTATTGTTAAAGATTATACATGAAAAATTAATTTTGAGGTACAAATTTATAAGAATGGATCTTGGAAATCAGCATCTTCATCATATTATACTTTAGATCGTAATTATTATAGTTTCTCTCGTTCTGATAGCTGAAAAAAAACGTTCTCTTCACTTATTAAATTTAAAGAAGAATGAAGATATAGACTAAAAGCGTATGCTTCAAATAATAGTTCAATTTATTGAACTAAGGAGATTGATGTTGATTATTATAGTAGTAGTTCATCAAGATCATCTTCATCATCAAAATCTTCTTGATTTACTTCAAGACAATTAGAAAAGATTAGAGCTGTTTCAGATATTTGGTCAGAGGTAATTACATCATTAGAAAGAGATTATCCTAAATTAAAAAGGAACTCAGAATGGAAAAGAAAGTCTGATGATTTTTATTCTGATATGAGAGAGGTTTTAAGAGAAACTCGTAATGCACAGTTTTGAAATTGGGATGATTTTTATTCAGCATTTATTGATTGGTTTAGTTTAACAGTAAGGTCAAGATAGTATTTATAAAATATTCTATTCATGAACGAACAAGTCTTTGAACAAATAAAAAGAGTTAATGAGTATTGAAAGGAATATTGGTATGCTAGAGAATTGGCAAAGGTTTTAGAATATGCTGATTTTTCTAATTTTCAGAAGGTTATAAAGAAAGCTGAGTTAGCATGTAAAAAAAGTGGACAGTCAACAAAGAATCATTTCAATGAATTTACTGAAAATGTTAAAATTTGATCATGAGCAGTTAGAGGATTAAAGAGTTGGAAATTAAGTCGTTATGCATGTTATCTTATTATTCAGAATGCTGATCCAAGTAAAGAGATTGTAGCGTTATGACAGAGCTATTTCGCATTACAAACGAGAAAGCAGGAGTTATCTTCTCAGTATTTAGAAGATCAAAAAAGATTAGAGTTGAGAGATGAAGTAACTAAACATAATAAGAAATTATTTAGTACTGCTAGAGGAGCAGGAGTGCATGATTATGCCACTTTTTATGATTCATGATATCAGTGACTATATTGATTAAAGAAAAAAGATATTATTGAAAAGAAACATCTTAATCCTGAGGATAATATTTTAGATCATATGAGTAGTGAGGAATTAGCTGCAAATTTATTTCGTGCAACTCAGGCAGAAGCTAAGATAAAAAGAGAGGAGATTAAATGACAAGATAAGGCTAGTCAAGCACATTTTGAAGTTGGTCAAAAGATAAGACAAACTATTGAAGAATTGTGATGAACTATGCCAGAAGATATTCCAGCAGTTGAAGATATTAGATATGCAAGAAAAAGATTAGAAGATTTAGAATATAGAGATGAAGCTGCTCCTTTAACTTTTGATAAAAAGTTAGAAAATAAATTAAGAGAAGAACAAGAGATTGAGAAAGTAACATATAAACTTCCAGATAATTTATCAGTACTTGATCAATTAGCTAGAATTATTAAATGATATCCTTGAGATAAATTAGTGGTTTTAGGAGAGAAAAAGTATAAACTTTCTAGTGAATGAATGAGATTAGTGAAAGAGTTGTTGGGGGATAAACAGTAGAAATTTATTTAAAGTAATTGAGTTTTATGCAAATAGAAGATAAACCAGAGCTTCGTGTATTTCTTGCGGATATTGTTGATAAACAAACTCCGAAAGAATTACTTGAGGATAGAATGAGAGAATTAGAAAATTTGGTAAATACTTATTGATGAGTTGTAGTTTTACAAAAATATCAAAAGAAAGATTTTCCAGATCATAAAACTTATGTGTGAAAATGAAAATTAGATGAGATTGTTGCTGATATGTTGCGCATGAATGCGAATCTTTTGATTATTTGAAATGCGTTAAAACCGTCTCAGATTTATCAAATTAATGAAAAATTACGTCTTGTAAGTGAAGAGAATAATTTGAAGGATAAGATGGAGGCTTGGGATAGAATAGATCTTATTTTGAAAATATTTGAGAAACATGCTACATGAGGAGAGGCAAGACTTCAAATCGAATTAGCTGCAATTAAACATATGGGACCTAGAATTTATGGTATGTGAATGGAGCTATCAAGACAATGATGAAGTTCTTGAAGTGGAGGAGGAGCAACAAGATGAATAGGAGAAACAAATACTGAGAGAATGAAGAGGCACTTGAAAGAGAAGGTAATGAAAATTGAGAAGAAATTAGTTGAATATACTCAAATGAGAAAATTGCATCGTGACGCAAGAAAGAAGAAGTGAATGCCAACTGTTTGAATTGTGTGATATACAAATGCAGGAAAATCTTCATTACTCAATGCTATGACAAAGAAAGGAGTATTAGCTGAAGATAAGCTTTTTGCTACTCTTTGAACAAATGTTGGAAAATGTTATTTGATTACTGATCCTATGACAGGGTTATGAAAAGAAATACTTTTAAATGATACTATTGGTTTTATTAGAGACTTACCTCCAAAACTTATAAAATCGTTTTCATCAACATTAGAGGATAGTATTGAATCAGATCTTTTGTTGCATGTTATTGATTCTAGTGATAGTTTTGTAGAGGAGAGGATTTCGGTTGTTCATAGTGTATTGAAAGATATATGAGCAGAACAAGATAAAATTTTAGTCTTTAACAAGATTGATTTAATTGATGATGAAAAATTAAGTCAATTAAAAGAGCAGTTTAAAGAATATGATCCTATTTTTGTTTCTGTTAAGGATTGAATTTGATTTGAAGAGTTAAGAGAGAGGTTAGCTGAAAAATTAAAATAGAAAAAAGGCAGTATTTGCTGCCTTTTTATTATTATAGATTAATAAATTATTCATTATAAATGATAACTTTTTCTTCTCCAAGAGAATCTCATTCTTCAATCATTTTCTCATATTCTCATTGAGCGAATTTTATCTTATTTTTAGTTTTCCTTTCAAGTTCGAATACGTTGTTTAAACTACTAAGTCTAGCATCTTCTACTGCATTGCAAAGATCTTCGGTAAGACGATTAAAGACTACATTAACATTTTTGTCATGATATTCTTTTTTGAGATCTCCGTTTATTAATCAGTAGTAAGTATCTCATCTTTTTTCAACAACAACATGGTAATTTTTTAATTCATCACCTGAATGTTTAATTATGAATTCTGTCGAATTCGTTTTTGGATTCATTATTATTTCGTTTAAATTTTGTCCACATGATTGCAAAAGTAGTAGAGCACCTATGATAGAAGCTTTGCTTAACCATTTCCTCCCTTTTGGTTTCTTGGGAGGTTTAGTTGGACCGTAGTTAATATTTTTTTCGCTCATGGTTGGTATTTGAATTATATAAAGTTTTGATTTTATTCCATATTTCTTAAGTATTCTTCTTGGAATTCTTCAAAGATATTTGCTAGGAAATCATCATAATTAGGAATCATTTTTTCGATTTTTGTTAATGCTTCAGCTTCCTTTTTCTCATCGAATAGTTTCATTACTTCTTTTCTTTGAGCATCGTTTAATTCTTCAAATACTCTTGTAATTATCCTATCCATTAATACAGGTTCAAGTTCTGCTTTTAACATATCGAAGTCGTCTTCTTCAGGATCAAATCATGCTTGAACGAGAAGATTGTTAAGAAAATCTTCTTCAAATACTTCTTCTACAGCTTCATGATTTATTTCTTTTTTTGTCATTTGTTTGTGGTTTATAGAGTAAAGTTACTGTTATTTTACTAAATGTTTATCTCTTCTCAAGGGCTTGTTATATGCATCTAAGATTTCTTTTTTGAAATCAGTTCCTTCAGAGTTAAGAATTGTTTTAGAGAAGACATCTTTCATTTTATCTGCAGGTATTGCTTTCTTTATATAATTAATGTCTTTTGTTTTGATAAACTCTTTAAGGAATGAAACATTGAATGATCCTAAATAAATGCTTTCATGTGTGTTTTTGAAATCAAGGATATTCATAATGATTGTGTAATATGAAGGTCTTTCGATTTTATTTCATTCTTTATCTGCTCAATTGATTTTTGAGATAAGTCCGTAAAGCGGAGTATCTACTTCTACATGTTCCTCCTTTGCTCTTTTTCTTATGAGCATAGCTTTCCAGAAATCTTTTTTCTCTATTCCTTTGTCTGTTTTTTCAATAAGATTTAGAACTTCTACATAGTCTCAATATGATAGATAACTTTCTTTTACTTTAGTTGTTTTTAAATCTAATCCTTCTTCTTTATACCATTTTTCTAAGATTTCCCAAGTAAGTGTTTCAGTTGAAGCTTCGTTTAATCCTACACCATTATCTGATAGGAATGCTCCTGTTTTTTTATCAAATTTTAGGTGGCGTAATCAGACTCTTCTTGGTAAAAAGTCTGATTCTTTTTTACCGGTTTTTTCTGTATCAGAGTAGTTAAGAACACTCATAGAGTGAATCATTTCGTGGATTAAGATATGTTTTAGATGAAACAATAGCGTAGGGTATTGTTTCGCTATTTCTCATTTTCCGTATTTTTCAAGGAATGATTTTCCAACAAAAATATCTCAGTTAACACTTCTAAATACTCAGATAGAACTTCCATCTCATGCTATATTTACGTAATCACGATCTGATACTAGATGAATTCTTTCAGGTGTTGGAAGTGCATTAAAGAATGAAGCATCTTTTTCTCAGAAGATATCAGCAAGATATTTAGGCATTCTTTTATAAATTTCTTTTAGTACGTGGTCGAATGCTTCCTTTTCTTCGCTTTTTTCAACAGCTTCTCTATCTTTTTTGATTTGTTCTTCAAGGTATTTGAGTTGGGCTGATTTATTTCAGTCGAGTTGTTGAAGTTGTTTATTATCTTCTTCATTTAGCAATGCTTTTTTCCCGAGATCATTAGCTTTTTCCCAATTTTTTAATATTCATTTTGCAGCATCTCTTTCAGATGGCATTTTTCATTTTCCAGGATATTCAGTTCATAAATCTTCTGAATCTATAACTCATACTTTTTGTCATCTTGTAACTTTCTTTTTAATTTCTCAGTATTTTTTTCAAATATCCTTTCTCTTAGGGTAATCATCTTTGTGTCATCCATCAGGATCCTTAGGATCTGCTGGTGTAGGATGATCTACTGGGATGTCTGCTCTTTTTCTAGGTTGATCTCATTTTTTATCAGTTGTATCTTTTGGCTTATTTGGTGTATCATCTTTTACTTTTTGTTGATCTTCAATTTTTGGTCTTTTTTTGAAAGTGTTGGCAAATGATACAATTGGAACATACCAAGTTGTTCCGCTTCCAGCAACTTCTTGACCGACCTTATCTGTAATTTCAAGTCATACACTGAAAACTCTTTCTCATACATTGTGAAGAGTAGTTCATGCTACGCTTTGTCCTCCGTCATAGATTAATTGAGGAACAACCTCACTATGAGAAGCTTCTAATCATTTTGCTATTTGTAAAATTCAGTCTGCACATCTATCTCATTGTAAGAAGTCGTTTGTGAAGGCTTTAGCCCAATCAGCTTCCCAAGGTCTTTCAGTTAATTGTTTAATAAATACATCTTTTTGGTCTGGAGTAAGTCATAGATTTTTAATTTGATCAATAACTGATTCGATGTGGTTATTGTAATGAGTTGGGTCATTAAGTATACTTCCAGCTCTTAGAAGAGTAGCATCTGTTCATGCTCAGTAATGTCATATAACTTCTGCTTTGTCTCATAATCCTCATAATTGATCGGAAACAGTGGTTTGAATGTTATTACCTTCTCATAAAGTATATTTTCCTAATCAGTAATTATCACTTCATGCTGCATTTTTATTAACATCAACCCATTGAGTTGTAGTTTCTTTTGCAAATATTCCTGTTCACATAATATATTGTAATGCAACAGCTGTACCTGCAGAAAGAGCAAAGTGTCAAACTCAATATTTTCCAGCTAACCATCTTCTTTCAGATCTAAATCTTTTTGTTGAATTATTGTAATCTTCAAAAAGTTCGTTCATCATGTCGTCATATCCAATGGTTGCTCACTTAGCTGTTATTTGTATTTTATCTATGTCTTCAAACTTTATTCATAATTTTTCTGCTCATAACATTAATGCTCTGTGAAGCCCATTCATATCTTTTTCGATATCAGCAGCTGAGTTAGAAGCTAGGAAGTTATGTCCTGTTTTGTGATATGCATCTAATCTCGTTTTTCCTAATAATAACAAAGAACGAAGCATTTTTTCATCAGCACTTGAAAGTGGTCTTAATGAAGTTGAAATATTAAGGATATCATTACTAACATCTTTTGTTTTGATAATATTCTTTTGTGTTGATTCTGAATATAATTCGAGTTGTCTTCTTGCCTTATATCTTTTCCACCAATTTTTTGCTCATTTTTTAGTAAGGTCTTGTTGCCATTGTGCAATTTGGATTTGTTCGTTATCATAATCTCTTGTTAAATTCTTTTCATGAGTGTTTTGTTCTTTAGTATAATGAGTCCATTTTTTTACGAAATTAGTGAAACCTGAAGTTGTAGCAAAAGCTGTTGTTGTTAGGACAGAAGTTCCTACAACTCATAATCATAATGGTCATCATGCTAATCATAGTAAGATACCTACTCATGCATAACCAGGTACTTGAAGATACCAAGGGATTTTATCTAGTTTTTTACCTAGAGATTGAATCCATCCTTTTTCTCTATCTGAATTATCGATTTCATAAGCTCATTTACCTTTGTTTAGAATATCTAGTTTTATTTCTAGATTCTTTAATGCTGATTTTCTTATAGCAGCTTGGTGTTTGAAATATTTCTTTAATTTATCTAATGCTTTTTTATCTAGATTTCCTTGAATATTTTTCAAGAAATCAGGTGATTGTTGATATTTTGTGATAAAGTTTTCAATTTTTGAAGTAATAGCACCGAGATTTGTTCAATTTTCAAGGTCTCTAGCTAGTTCGTTTACTAGTTCATATTGTTCTTTTTCATATTTTAGATTTTGTAAGATGTTAGTTCCTTTATATTCAATATCTTTTAGACTATCTTTTAACTGAGTATTGTTTGCACAAATATTATCAAATTCTGTTTTGAATTCGGCTTCTGTAACTTCTCATTTTATGAATTTAATAGCTAATTCATTAATTTCTTTGATTGATGTTAATGTGGTAACAGTATTTATTTCTCAAAGTTTTAATCCTTTTTCTCTACTGTGTCTATCTGCCGCATTTTCAACATTATCTCCAAAAGCTGATTTAGAAGCATTCTCTAAGTAATCTTTGATTAACTTCTTTCTCATTTTCCCTCTTTGTAGGAAATATTGTCATCTTTTGAAAACATTCCATTTGCTAACTTTTGCATAGTCAGATCTTAATGTTTCTTCTGCAATTAATCTAGCTTCTTCTTCATGAACTGATTTTGTGTCTGAGATTACAGAATTGATTTTAAAAGCATATTTTCCTTCTTGGTCATCTGTAGGTTCGTCGGTTGGTCCGTTAGGTCCTTCGGTAGGTCCTTCAGTTGGACCAATTGGTCCGTTAGGTCCTTCGGTAGGTCCTTCAGTTGGTCCAGTAGGTCCTTCAGTTGGTCCAGTAGGTCCCTCAGTTGGTCCAGTAGGTCCTTCAGTTGGTCCAGTAGGTCCTTCAGTTGGTCCAGTAGGTCCTTCAGTTGGTCCAGTAGGTCCCTCAGTTGGTCTAGTAGGTCCTTCAGTTGGTCCAGTAGGTCCCTCAGTTGGTCCAGTAGGTCCTTCAGTTGGTCCAGTAGGTCCCTCAGTTGGTCCAGTAGGTCCCTCAGTTGGTCTAGTAGGTCCTTCAGTTGGTCCAGTAGGTCCCTCAGTTGGTCCAGTAGGTCCTTCAGTTGGTCCAGTAGTTGTTCCTGTTCATTCTGTCTTTGTCTTTTTTGGTTTCTTTCCTAAGTTAAAAGGAATATTTAATTGTCTAATATCATCGATAGTTGTATTAGAGATTTTTAATAATTCATTTAAATTCCACCAAGCTTCTCCTTTGTGTCATTCTGCTGAAAGTGATGGAGTACCATCAAATCTTATTTGATATTTTCCGTGTTTTTTACCTATTATGGTAATTGAATATCCATCTTTAAAAGTAATTCTATCTCCTACTTCTAATGTATTTAGTCTTTCTATGATTTCATATTTATCAGTAAGTTCAATACTGCTTCCTGGATGACGGTGTTGGTAATTAAGTTTTTCTTCTAGTGAAATATGTGCTTTTCTTAATTTTTCTTTTTCAGATTCTTTATTTCATTCTCTCCTTTCTTTTTTTCATTCTTCTTTTTTTTCTGTTTTCTTTTCTGATTTATTTTCATTTTTGTCAGTTTCTGGTGTTTTAGATTCTCATTTCTTTTCTGTATTGTTATTTTCTACATTTTTATTTTCGTCTGTTTCATCTACTTCATTTTCATCAATGATTAATTCTGTAGTTCATAAACTGAGTAAGTCTTCTATTTTAGAATTAGTTGCGTTTAAAAGGTCTGTTTCACCATCTATTTGTAGTTCAAAAAACATTTTTCTTGAGATAGGAGATTTTAAATCTTCTGGTTTTATGTTTTTAAAATCTCTAACAGCATTATTTATTGTTTCTTGATCTTCCTTTAGTTCTTTGATTTCTTGGTCAGTTAATTTATGAACTAAATCTAATTCTTTACTTAAAGCAAAATAACATTCAAATTCTTTTTTGTATTTTAATTTTTCTTTTTTAGAAGTTGCTTCTTCAAATCTCTTTTTAGATTCTTTCATTGATTCCCAAAGATCTTTTATCATATCTTCAGTGACCTCAAATCCTTCAGAATATAAAAAGACATTGGCTAATTCTTTTTTCTCAGTTTCGCCTTTTGTTTCATTGTACTTTTCAAAGAAATTTTTAACGTTTTCGTTCTTTGAAATAATGTTTGGTGTAGTAGATTTACTCATAGTAGAAAATTAAACAATAAAATACTTCTTTAAAATTATATTTGAAAAAATTTTATTTGTCAAATTTTCGAGAGGAAAATCACTATTTTTAAAAAATAAAAAAATCCTGCACTAAGCAGGACTTTTTGTTATATAATTTTTAATTATTCTTCAGTTTCTTCAATCTTCTTAACAACTTCTTCTAAACTTCCTTTAGATTTAGGAGCTTTTTTAGCAGGAGCTTTTTCTTCTCCTTCAGCTTTAGGTTCCAAATCTTTCATAGAAAGTCAGATTTTTCTGTTCTTAGGATCGATAAGGATTAACTTAGCCTTAACTTTTTGTCCTAATTTAACTATTTCATTTGGATTGTTAACTGTCTTTTGAGATAATTCGCTCAAGTGAACAAGTCCATTGATGTCTTCGTAAACTCTAACGAATACTCAGTATGGAACATATCTAACGATTTCTCCTTCGATGATGTCACCAACTTGATATTTTTTAGGAAGTTCAACCCAAGGATCTCCTTTAAGTTGTTTACTAGATAGAGAGATCTTTCCATTTTCTAATCCAATAACTTTAACCTTCATCTTGTCTCCGATCTTTCCTAATTTATCGATATCATTAACGTGTCCATATGTAATTTCAGAAATGTGAACAAGTCCTTCAACAGTTCCTCCAATAGTAACGAAAAGTCCGTAAGATGAAACTCCTGATACAACTCAATCAAATACTTTTCCAACTTCAAGTTCAGAAAGAACCTTTTCTCTTTCTTCTTTAAGAGCTTCTCTTTCGGATAAGATAATTCTTCTATCTTCTTCGTCGATATTAATAACTCTTACTTTAATTTCTTGTCCGATTAATCCAAGAAGTTTATCAAAGATAGCATCTTGGTCTCCATCTTCTACTCTAGGGTAGTGGATAGGAGCTAATTGAGACAAAGGAATGAATCCTTTAATACCGTGCATATCAATCAAAAGTCCTCATAGATTAGCTTCTGTAGGAACAACAGTGATAATTTCGTCTTTTTCGAACTTAGCGATAACAGACTTCCATACATCGTATTGTAATAATCTTGTAACTGATACGATATAATATCCATCTTCGTGTCTAACTGAAGGGTTGATTATTTCAAGTTCAAGTTCTGTAGATGGGTCTAAATTGAATTGAGATCTTTTTAATTCTTTAGCTTCTTTTGAAAGGATAACTCATGTAAAAGCTCCATTTTCACAATTAACTAATACACCATTTTCAATCTCTTTTAAAACAGTTCCCTTAACTTTTTGACCTTCTTTTATCACTGGAACTGTGAATTGGCTAGCCTTAGCAGCAGCAGCTTTTCTTGCCATTAAAATATAAAATTAAAGAAATAAAACGTTTTAGGTATTACTACCTAGATAAAAAATTATACTTTTAATCAGATTTTCTTAGATATTTTTGTATAAGCATCAAGATCTTTGTTCTTTAGATATCTGAGAAGACTTCTTCTTTTTGCAACTTTCTTTAATAGACTTCTTTTAGCATCATAGTCTTTTGAGTTGCTAGCAACGTGAGCTTGAAGAGTAGCAATTTCTTCAGATAAAAGTCAGATTTGCATTTCTGGAGATCATGTATCTTTATCATGTCTCTGGAATACATTTTCTTGTTTCTTTGCCATAATAAATGGGATATTAAAATATAAAATACAAATAAACAAACCAAACAGTTAGCACTCCACCGTTTACGGAATGTTTATACATCAATTTGATAGGTTATACCTATGGCTTTGCGTAGGTATTGCCGAAAACCGATGTTTTTTAATACTAATTATTTGCTTTTTAAAGTCAAGTGCTTGCTGAGTATCACATTTTTCTTTAGTTTATTTATGAAATGGTTAGTTTGTGTGTATGTTTTTATAAAATAAAAAATAATGAAATTTTTATTATTGACATTTGTATTAAAATACATATTATACATTTCAGATAAACGTTAAACAAAAGGAGATATTATGAGAAAAATTAATGAAAAACAAGTTGTGGAGATGGTTAATGAGCTAAACACTCTGATTTCTACAGCAGATGAGACTAACTGTCAAGAAGCAGTAAAACGAGTTAACACAATCATGTCTACGCTGAAGGCTCATAAGGATGAAATCGCTTATTTCCCTGCACGTCCTGCCTTGAAGTGTAGGAAGGAGCGAGATGGGGTTTTCATTAAGAACCTTGTTGATTTCGTCCCTTACAAGAAGGGGTCGAAGATCTCCTTCCTCAAGAATTTGGAAGGTAAGTTCAGTATTAAGTGGATGCGATTGTAAAAACAGAGATACACCAGGATTTTCTTGGTGTATCTTTCTTTTTATAGCATTCAAAAACATTAGGTGCTATTTTTTTTGTAAAATTTATGAAAAAATGTTATTTTTTAGATTAATTATAATAGTTCTTAACTATGAAAATTAAAAAGTATTAAAATACTTGATTTTTTTGATAGCATCTATATACTTTACGTGCTACATTTTTATAGAGAAGTTTTTAAACTCTTGATATGTCGTACGTTTTTATTTGTTAATTATAATAGAGAATGGCAAAAGTTATTGGTATCGATCTTTGAACTACAAACTCTTGTGTTTCATATATGTTAGGTGATAAATCTGAAGTTATTGCTAATGCAGAAGGAAACAGAACAACTCCTTCTATTGTATATATTAAAGGAGATGAATTATTAGTTTGAGATCTTGCAAAAAGAAAGGCTATATTAGAGCCAAAGAATGTTATTTATGAAGTTAAAAGATGGATCTGAAGAAAATATTCAGAAGTAAAAGAAGAATTAAAGAATGTTACATATGATACTAAAGAAGGTAAAGATTGAGGAGTAGTTATTGTTGTTGATGGTAAAGAATATAAACCAGAACAAATCTCAGCATTTATTCTTCAAAAATTAAAGACTGATGCAGAAAAGTTTTTAGGTGAAACTGTTACACAAGCAGTTATTACTGTTCCTGCATACTTTAATGATTCTCAAAGAAATGCTACTAAAGCAGCTTGAGAAATTGCTGGATTAAAAGTTGAGAGAATTATTAACGAACCAACTGCAGCTTCATTAGCATATGGAGAAGGTAAGAAACAAGATGAAAAGATTGTTGTATTCGATCTTTGATGAGGAACATTCGATGTGACTGTTCTTGATATTTGATCTGAGGGAACATTTCAAGTATTATCAACTTCATGAGATACTCAATTATGAGGAGCTGATTGGGATCAAAGAATTGTTAATTATGTAGTTGATGCATTTAAAACTAAAGAGGGAATCGATCTAAGAGATAATGCAATGGCTATGCAAAGAGTTAAGGATGAAGCAGAAAAAGCTAAGAAACAACTTTCTTCTGTTGAGAGAGTAGATATTTCTATTCCATTTATTACTACAGGTTCAGATGGTTTGCCAAGAAATCTTGATGAATCTTTAACAAGAGCTCAATTTGAAAATATCACTTCAGATTTGTTTGAGAGATGTAAGGGACCTGTTTTGAATGCATTAAGAGATTCTAAACTAGAAAAATCTGAAATTAATGAGATTATCCTTGTTTGAGGATCTACAAGAATGTTGAAAGTTAAAACTATAGTAAGTGAAGTTTTCGGAAAAGAACCTAAATCAACTGTTAACCCAGATGAATCAGTAGCACAAGGAGCTGCAATTCAATGAGGTATTGTACAAGGAGATGTAAAAGATATTCTTTTGCTTGATGTAACTCCACTTTCATTAGCCGTTGAAGTTGAAGGAGGAATTGCTCATGTTATGATTCCTAGAAATACAACTATTCCTGCAAAGAAATCTAATATTTATACAACAGCTACAGATAATCAAAATGCTGTTACTGTTCATGTAACACAATGAGAAAGACAATTTGCAAGAGACAATAAATCATTAGGAATGTTCAATTTGGAAGGAATCCCTCCAATGAGAAGAGGACAACCACAAATTGAAGTAACTTTCGATATTGATGCTAATGGTATCTTAAAGGTTACTGCTCAAGAGAAATCTACATGAAAATCTCAAGAAGTTACTATCCAATGATCTACAAATATTTCTGATGAAGATATTGCTCAAGCAAAAGCTGATGCAGAGAAGTTTGCAGAAGAAGATAGAAAGAGAAAAGAGGTTGTTGAATCTAAGAATAAGCTAGAATCATTAATCTATCAAATTGAGAATTTGATGAATGATCAGAAAGATAAAATCTCTGATGAAGATAAAGAAAAGATCCAAAAGTTAATTGCTGATGGTAAAGCAGTAAAGGATAAGGAAGATGTTGAAAAATCTCATGTTGATGCTGAGATTGATAGAATCCAAAAAGAGTTCCAAGAACTATTCCAAAAATATCAAGTTCAGCCAACTCCTGATCAACCACAACAAGCTTCTGAAGAATCAACAGAAGGACCAGCAGATGGTGAAGTTATTGACGCAGATTAATCTTTATAATTATAAGAAAAAGTACTCATTGATGAGTACTTTTTTTGTTTTGGAAAATATTTTTTTATAATATTCAATCACTATCTAGATCTTTTGTATCATCGAGTTTGATTTCTGTCTTATAATCAATCTTTTGTTTATTATTCTGCACTTTAAATTTTTCTATAGCGATATCTACTTTACTGTATTTCTTATAATTTGTTTGGTATTTAATATGATCATCTATGAAATAATCTTGGATATATTTTGCAACAAATGCTACGATATTTAGTTCAGAGATTTTAAAGAAAGCAATAAGAACAAAAAAGAGGAAGATAACTGCTGCTAAAAATATTCCTGTAGCTTTTGATGTTTCTTGATATTTTGAGAACACTAGAAGAGCTAGTGCTATACCAATAGCAAGAATAAATAGTTGTACAATTGATATTGTAAGTGGGCCAATAGAAAAACTAAGTCCGGCAAGAAGCCCTTTTTTGATATTTTTTGGAAATACAGCTTTCATGAACCTATTTTTTCTTAGATATAAAGTCTATCTAATTATAACTAAAAATATAAAATTTTGCAAATTTGATGAAAATAAGTTCATTATTGTAGAAAAATTATTTTACTTTTGTAGCAAGATATGCTAAACCTAGAGCATCAGCAGCATCGTTATATTCAGGAAGTTCATGAAGTTTAAATAGTTTCATTGTCATCTTTTGGACTAGCATTTTCTCTGCTTTTCAGTTTCCTGTAATATATTTTTTTAGTTCTATTGGAGTGAATTCTTTAATCTTTGCTTTATTTTTTAATGCCATAGCTAAAAGAACTCATCTAATTCAGAATACAAATTCAGCATTATTCTGGTTATATTTTGTGAAAAAAAGTTTTTCCATACAGACAATTTCTATCTTATTTTTATAATTAGAAAATAGTTCTTCAAAAAAATTAGAAATTTCAATAATTCTATTAAATTGGTCTTCTCTTGTAGGAGATTCTTTTTTTTGCAGTAAAATTCCAGAATCTATTATTTTTAATTCATCGGTAATAAGTGCATATCATAATTTTCTTACTCAAGGATCTATTCAAAGAATCATATTTTATCCTCCAAACATATGGATAAAGAAATCTGGTTTTATTTCGAAAATCATTCTTAATAATGCAAACATGAAGAGGAATAAACCTTCTCATTTAGAAAGTTTCCAGTTTGTTCTCATAAGAGCAAGTGTCATAATAAGTGTTAATATTAGAAGAACTACTGAGAAGATATTATCTCTGAAAATCATTGTAAAGAAATTAATATCACATCATTCTGGTAGTAAGCAAGAAGGCTTAAGATTTAATGGAGTAACAACAGAAGATATTCAGATGATTCATAAAACATTGAAGATATCTGAACCAATAACATTTCAAACTCCCATATCATATCTTTTCTTAATAATAGCAGCGAGTGTTGCAGCAATTTCAGGAAGACTTGTTCCAGCAGCAACGATTGTTGCTCCAATTGCCCATTCAGATACTCAAGCTTGTTGCGCTATATAAGTAGCAGCAGCAACAACTAAATCAGATGCTAAAACGAGAACTCATAAACTAGAAATAAGTTTTGTGAAGTTTAGACACATTCCTAGTTTATTTTCAGAAGAATTCTTTTTACGTTTCAAGAAAGTTGAAATAAGAAATCCAATAACAATTACTGTAAGGAATATTGATGCATAAGTAGATATTCAGTAATTAGCTACAAGAACTCAATCAATATCTTCTACTGTAATTAAACATAGTAGAACAGAGGCTCCAAACAAGTAAGCAAAGTTTTTAACTTTAGGTGGCTCTATTGTGATATCTCATTCTTCAGGACTTTCTTTTTTCCATCGAAGATATCAGTTATAACAAACAAGTAATGTTAACAAAATAACTCATTCCCATCGAGTTACATGCTGATCCCAAAGCATACATAGAATAAGACATGTAATGAAAACAAGGAATGCTCAATCTCTATATACTAATTTTTTTTGTATGAAAATAGGGGTAACAATAGCAGATAACCCTAGAATAAATCAAAGATTAAATATATTAGAACCAATAACGTTACCAACAGATAATGATCAACTTCAGTTTAATGCAGCCATTCAAGAGAGGAATAATTCTGGTGCAGAAGTACCCATAGCGAGAATTGTTAGTCCAATAAGTAATGCAGATACTTTGAAGTATTGTGCAATTCTTACAGAAGTATTAATAAGGTGATTTGCAGAAAATCACAAGAAGAATAGTCAAAGAATTAATAGAATGATTGCTAAAATCATTATCGAAATATTTGAATAAAATCTAATACAATTAGATAATATGTAGTCTTTTCTCTTAATAATTCAATATATTCTCTTTTTGTATGATGTAATTTTTAGAATTTGGCTTAATAACTCATAAAATTTATTCTTAAAAAAACTTTAAGGTTCTTTTAAGGTAGAGGAGTATACTACGCTTCGGTTTTATATCTAAAATAAAAAAATATGGCACCTCCAAAAGGATGATTAATAGCAATTAGAAAGTTTAATCGTTTCGAACTTAAATATCTTATCTCTTATGATACTGCATTAAAACTTCAAGAAGATTTAAAAAATTATGTTATCCCTGATGCTTATGCTAAAGAGACAAACGGATTATATACACTTTCTAGTCTGTATTATGATACTGATGATTATCGTTTCTATTGGGAAAAGATTGATGGTATAAAATATAGACGTAAATTAAGGATTAGACAATATGAGACAACAGAGCCATTAACCGATGATTCATTAGTTTATGTAGAGATAAAGCAAAGAGTTGACCGTGTTACTCAAAAAAGGAGAGTTCCTATGAAATATAAAGATGCTTTACTTCTTTGTAATGAATGAATTATTCCTGAACATGAGAAAGTTGATGAAGCAACACTCTTTGAAATCTATGAGATGATTAAGCAACATAACTTGAGACCTTCATGTATAACAAGTTATGTTCGTAATGCTTACTTTGGAACCGATTATGATAGCTGACTTCGTGTAACCTTTGATACGAATATTCGTTATAGAACTAAGAATTTAGATCTTTCAGATAAACAGATTTGAGAATTTATGATCTCTCCTGATATGGTTATCATGGAAGTGAAAGCTAATGAACGTGTTCCTTATCGGATGACAGAGATGGTTTCTAATTACAATTTCCGTCTTATCCGTATTAGTAAGTATTGTCAGGGATTACAAGCTTCTTCTGAGGTTCCTCATACGGTGTTCTTTGTCGATGATGATGCACTGAAAAAATAAAAATATTTAATCTTTTATTCTTTATTGTAGATAAAAATGGATGCAATTATTCAACAATTTACTGAAAGTTTATGATCTATCCAAGATCTTACATGAACTTTCTCAGTAATGGATGTAACAATCTGAATTTTATTAAGTTTTCTTTTGACTGCCTTTTTAGGATGGATTTATAAAAAGACTCATAAGGGAACTTCTTATACCCAAAGTTATGTTCATACTTTAGTTATTATGGGTATGACTGTTTGTATTATTATGCTTATTGTAGGATCAAATATTGCTAGAGCATTCTCTTTGGTTTGAGCATTATCTATTATCAGATTCAGAAATGCTATGAAAGAGACTAGAGATATCTGATTTATGTTTGCTGCTATGGCGATAGGTATGGCAACTGGTACAAAATTTTATGTTCTAGCTGTTGTTTTCACTTTAGCTATCTCTCTTATTATTTATGTTATGAATCGTTTTGATTGGTTCTCTAGACAAGCAACAAGTCAGATTCTTAAGATTCAAGTAGAGAATAATCTAGATTTTGATCATTTGTTTGATGATGTTTTTGTGAAGTATACGAGTTTATCAGATTTGATTAGTATTGATTCTGTTCGTTGAGGAGCATTAACTGAACTTGTATATAACGTTGATTTAAAAAATCCTGATAAAAAACAAGAATTCTTGACCGCTATTAAGAAGTTGAATGATAATTTGAAAGTAACATTAATTACATGATATAATTCAACTGATTTATAGTTAATTACTTTAACTTATATAAAAATTAAAGATGTCTCTTACTATGAGAAGAAATTGGTTTCTTATTCCTTTATGTATTGTTGTACTATTAGTATTAGTTTATTTTGGAGATAAAAGGATTATTTCCTTTAATTTCTGAGAAGGAGGAGTAATTACGACTAATAGCACAGATATTGAAAATACGATAGATCTTTTTGATACAACACAAGTTCATGAGATTAAGATTTTGATGACTGATGAGGAATATAAGGATATGATAGATACTTATTCGAGTACTTCTGAGAAAGATTGGTATAAGACGGATATTGTTATTGATTGAGTAACTATTTATGATGTTTGAGTAAGATTAAAATGAAATTCATCATTAAGAGGACTTGGTTGAAATGATATGGGTTGATGACCAAGTAAGAGTTGAATGGATCGTTGAAAATGAAATAAATGAAAATGAGGTGAGAGAATGTGAGGATTTCATTGAAACTTTAAGTGAGAGAGAGGAGGATTCCCTTGATGAAATTTCTCAGGTGATATGTTCTCTTGAGGTATGTTCTCTTGAGAAATGCCAGGATTCCCATGATTTCCTTGAGCGTTTGAAGGATGAAGTTTTGGACCATGAATGATGAGTTGAGCTTCAATAGATTATGATAGTCAGCTTCCTTTGTTTGTTATGTTTAATAAATATGTTGATCAGACGTATCAATGACATGAAATGATTTCTCTTAGAGTAGGATGAATGTGATCTGATGCTACATTATTAGCGGAACCATATTCTTATGAACTTTATCAAGAAGCATGACAACCAGCTCCTGATACTTCGTATTGAGCTGTACAGATTGATGGAGGGACAGGTAAACTCTTTATAATTAGTGAACTACCTGAGGATGATTATTATGTAAGTAAATGGTTCTGAGATGATAATTGAGTATTATATAAAGCATGAAACTTTATTGATTTCGAATATTTATGAGAAGATCCAACACTTTATTCTGAGTATTTTACTCAAAAGACTAGGGTAAATGATTATGATATGTCCCCATTAATTAGGATGTTGAAGTTTGTAACAGAATCTAGTGATGAAGAGTTTGAAGAACAAATAGATAATTATATTGATGTAGAATCAGTATTATCTGTTCTTGCTATTGATGATTTTGTTTGAAACCAAGATTCGTTTGGAGGTATGTGAAGTAACTATTATTTATATTATCATTTATGAGAGAAAAGATTCTATCTTCTTACTTGGGATCAGAATTTAGCATTAGGTGGTATGTGATGAGGTCCATGAGGAATGTGATGATGATTTCCTTGAATAGGTGGTAATAGTGGAACATGAGAAAATAATAATGAAATGCAAATGCCTAATTTCTTTGGAGAAAATCAAGAATCTTGAAGTTGATCTAATTCAGACTTTCCTTTTCAATGATGATTCCCATGAGGTGATTTCTCATGAGAAATGCCTGAATTCCCTTGAGGAGATTGAGAGAAGGTTTGAAAGTGAGGATTCTGAATGAATGGAGATAATGTGTTAAAAACAAGATTATTAGCAAATGAGAAATTTAAGGCAATGTATGATGAAATTTATGCTAAAGTTGCTGCTATTGCATCATGAGAATTTACAGAAAATTTCTTCTCAACTTGGACTACTGCATTATCAAACTATGATTCATCAGATGAGCTTGTTGATGAAAAGACTTATACACAATGATTAGAAAAATTAAAATCTACAATAGAGAATAAGAAAGTAAGTGAGGAAAAATAAGGTTAAAAGGTAAAAAGAAAAATGGGGAAGAGTAGTATCTTCTCCATTTTTTTATATTTATTTTTTTAGTAACTCTTTGCATAAATAACTCTTCTTTTACTTGGCTTACCACTTACAGGATCTATTCCTTCTTTGATTTCTCAATCGAAAGGCAGACATCTGATAGTTGCTTTTATTTCATCTTGAACTTTCATCGCTGTTTCTTTTGTTCCATCCCAATGGGCTAAAACAAATCCTTTTTCAACTTTCTCCTTTAATTCATCATAAGTATCAGCAGTGTAGGTATGTTCAATAGTGAATTTCTCATGTTTTTTATACATGTTTAACTGGATTTCGTTTAGAAGAGAAGTGATTTTATCAAATAAATCTTCGATTTTTACCATCTCTTTCTCCATAGTATCTCTTCTGAAAAGTTCAACTTGTCAGGCCTCTAAATCTCTTTTTCAGATAGCTATTCTCAAAGGAACTCATTTTAATTCCCATTCATTGAATTTCCATCCTGGAGTCTTTTGATCATCGTCATCAATTTTTACTTTATATGGGATTTTATATTCTTCAAGGAATTGAGAATTGATACACAATTTTTCTTTCTTTAACTTTTCTAGTGTTGGAGCTAGAGCATTAAGTACCTCTTCTTTATCTTCTGGTGTTTTAGCTATAGGAACAATAACTAAATGGATAGGTGCAAGAGCAGGAGGAAGAACTAATCAATTATCATCTGAATGAGACATGATGAGTCCTCACATAAGTCTTGTACTTACTCACCAAGAAGTAGCATAAACATATTCTAATTCATTATTTTTATTTGTGAATTTTACATCAAATGCTTTAGCAAAGTTTTGTCCTAGATTATGAGATGTTCAAGCTTGAAGTGCTTTATAATCTTGCATCATAGGTTCAAAGGTATAAGTTTTAACAGCTCAAGCAAATTTCTCATGTTCAGGTTTTTCTCCTTTATAATGATAGATTGCCATGAAGTTTTTCACAAAGTCAGAGTAGACTTCCATCATCTTTCTTGCTTCGATATCTGCTTCTTCTGCTGTCGCATGAGCAGTATGTCATTCTTGCCATAGGAATTCTGCACTTCTTAAGAATAATCTGGTTCTCATTTCCCATCTTACAACATTAGCCCATTGGTTAATGAGAAGAGGAAGATCACGATGAGATTTAATCCAATTTCTATAGCTATCCCAGATAATTGTTTCTGATGTTGGTCTTACTATTAATTCTTCTTCTAGTTTAGCATCTGGATCTACAACTATTCCTTTTCAATTTTCATCATTCTTTAATCTGTAGTGAGTTACTACTGCACATTCTTTAGCAAATCCTTCTACATGGTTTGCTTCTTTACTGAAGAATGATTTAGGAATGAATAGAGGGAAGTATGCATTTTGATGCCCTGTTGCTTTGAACATTGCATCTAATACATCTCTGATATTTTCCCAGATAGCATATCAGTATGGTTTAATAACCATACATCATCTTACTGAAGAGTTTTCAGCTAGATCTGCGTTTTTTACTAAATCGTTATATCGTTGAGAATAATCTTCATTTCTTGGAGTTAATTTATTTGCCATAATATAATATTTTAGATAAGTAAATTCGTTTATATGTTAGTTATATATTTTCTTTTGAAATTATTAGTTAATTTACTTATCTCGTGGGGACATGGGAGGTATGAGAACACATACTTATGAAGATAATATAAAGGTTAAGAGATACTATAATTTTATATGTGGTGTTTTCAAGAGTGTTTTTCTTGAGTAGTATTTCTATTAATTAAAGATTGCAAATTGTAAAATTATTTTTATATTGAAGATGCCAAATCATTATACAAGCGAGAATTAAATTGTTTTTTTGTAATCTTTTATGGTTTGGTAACAGATATTGTTACCTTTTTTGATTCTCGTAAATTTTATTCCCTTCTTTTTTTTCTCATGAAGATATTATTTGTATTAGACTTATACAAACCACATGTTTGATGAGTTGAAATTCTCTTTGAGAATATTGCAAATAGGATGGTTGAGAAGTGACATCAAGTAAGAATTTTAACTTCTAGATATGATAAGAAATTACCCAAACATGAGAAATTAGATAATGGAATAGAAATTTATAGAGAATGATGATCAAGATATAGTTTTATGTTTGCTTGTTTAAAAAGGGGAATAAAACTCGCAAAATGGGCGGATATTATTCATTGAACAACTTATAATTCAGCAATACCAGCAAGTTTAATTTGAAAATTATCAAAGAAAAAGGTTATATTAACTTGTCATGAAATATTCGGTCAATTATGGTATAGGTTTATGTGATGGAAATGATTTTTCTTTAAGGTATTTGAATCTTTGATATTTAGGTTTCATTATGATAAGATAATTTGTGTATCTAATTATACTAAGAATTCTTTGAGGATACATTTTGGTGTAAAGGATGATAGATTAATGACAGTATATAATTGAGTAGATTATGATTGGCGGAATCGTAAAAATTTTCCAGGAAATGAAATTAAAGCTATAAGAGAAAAGTTTAATTTACAAAAGAACTATGTATGAATATTTTTTGGAAGACCAGGGATATCTAAATGATTAATCTATTTTGTAAAAGCTATACCTGAAATTATAAAAGAAATACCTAATTTTAAAGCAATACTAAATGTGTCTGAAAGCGTAAATAATAGAGCAGATGATGTAAGAAAATTTATTAAAGAGAATGAGTTAGAAAATTATATTGTATGGCTTGGATGAGTAAAATATAAAGAATTATGAAATTATATCTTATCAGCTGATGTAGCTGTAGTTCCTTCATTAGTAGAATGATTCTGATTTGCAGCAGCTGAAACTTGTGCAATAGAGCAACAATTAATATGTTCTAATGCAGCAGCCTTAACGGAAGTAGTAAGTGGAAAAATTAATTTTGCAGAGCCATGAAATCCTCATGCTATAGCTGAAGCTATGATAAATTTTTATAATTGAAAATATCAAGATATTACTAGAAAAGAGTTTTTATGGGATGATAATATTGTGCAAACTTTAGATTGTTATAAGAGGGTAATATGAAAGTAGCATTTATTACAGATTATAATAATCATACTTGAATATGAGCTCAGAATTACAATCTTTTTATGTGATTAAAAAAGAATTGAGTAGATATTGATATTATTAATTTAGTTTCTTTGCAATGATATAAAAAAGTACCCGATTATTGAATAAATATCGTTTCTAATGTTTTGAATAACAAATATTTATCATTTTGATATTGAGTATTTTATAAATTTTGAAAAGAATTAAAGAATATCTTAAGAAAATGAAAATATACTCATGTTATTTTATGACACCAGGGATTGGCATATTTATGAAAAAAAATACAAAAATCAAAGTTAAAAACTACAATAATTGTTCATGATTTATTTACTCTATATTGAGATAAAAGTGGACTAGATGAACTTATTTACAATAATTTCTTATTAAAATGATTAGATAAAATTAAAAATATAGTATTCATATCTGAATTCACAAAGAATGATTTTGAAAAATACTATGGTGATTTGAATAAACACAGATACAGCATCATCTACCAATGAATAGATAAAAAAGAAGTGGATAACGAAATAAAGAAATCTTTAATTAAAAAATATAAATTGAAGGATAGAAAAGTGATACTAAACATATGATCAGAAAGTCCTCGTAAAAACATAAAAACATATTTAGAAGTAGCAAATTATTCCAAAGATAATGCAGATTTATTATTTGTTAGAATATGAAAACCTTCATCTGAATCAAAAAAATATATTGAAGAAAAGAAATTAAATAATATCTTATACTGTTCATGAGTTTCTGATGAAGAATTAATTGCATGGTATGATATTGCTAAAATAGTTTTATCTACATCTACTTTGGAATGATACTGAAGGCAGATATTTGAGTGATATTTATATGATAATTATATTGTTACAAGTGATGTTTCTGATGTAAAAAAAATATTTGAAAATGAATGAAATGTTTTAATTGAAAACGATGCTTGAAAGATATCAGATTACATTAAATGAATAGATTTAGATAAATATCCTTCAAGAATCTCTAAAATACAAAATAGCAGATGAGAAGTGTCACATTATATAAATTTTTTAGATAATTTATAAAATAATGAAAGAACCATTAGTATCTGTCTTGATATGTACCTATAATGCTGAAAAAACAATCACACGAACATTAAACTCTATTTTAGATCAGACTTACAAAAATTTTGAAGTTCTAGTTTTAGATAATAACTCAAAAGACAATACCTTAGAAATATTGTATAAATACCAAAAGAAAGATAAAAGAATCAATATTTTCAATGAATGAAAAAATTTATGAGCCTATTGAGGATTAAATTATCTTTTAGATAAAGCAAAGTGAAAGTACATAGCAATACAAGATCATGATGATGTGCGATATCCCATCAAATTAGAAGAACAGGTAAAATTTTTGGAAAACAAACAAAACTCTAAGTATATTGGATGTTGATCAGCGTATTTACAATATTATTCCGCTTCAAAGTGTTGATTTATATGTAGAAATAATGAAAATGATGTTGAGTGGGTGCCTCATACATCATTAATGTTTAGAAAAACAGGTAAAAGATATGATATATCAAATGATTTTTTATGAGATATCTATTTTATGAGAAATATATTATGAAACTGAGAAAAAATCTATCATATGGATAATCGTGTACTTTTGTTACATTATTGTAAAGAAAATTGATGAAATTATTCCGATGTATGGTTTAGATTGAATAAAAAAAATATTAAAAGATATTTTTCTGTATCTAAAATTTCATTTAAAACATTTGTAGATTTGTGATATATGATAATATGTAAATTTTTGCCAAGCAAATTAAGAAACAGATTTTCAAAAGTAATGATGTTTACTACACATAGAGTTATGAATCAACATGAATTACAAAAAAATACATATTGCTCAATGTTATTGTCATATATTTAAAGTCCCAAATGTATATAGAATATAATTACTAAAATCAATTTATTAATATTTCATATAAAATACATAACTCAATTATATTTCTGAAAATAAATATTAGAAAAGTATGTTATCTATGATACAAGTTATTTATTAATAATATTCAAGAAAAAAGCATACACAGGACCAAATATTTTACCCGCTAATCTATCTCATAAAATTTTAATTAATAAATTAGAACAAAAATTGCGTGTCAGCAACAAACAATACTTTAATCATCAATAATTCGCCTTCTCTTCAGGATATGATTTTCGTTTAGTTTTGTTTAAATATTCATTGTATAAATCAACTAATTCCTGTGGAGTATTACTATATTGTACATATGGTTTACTCAAACAATGTATAATTTTTGCATCATCAAGTCATTTATTAAAAAACTTACTTACTACTAAATAATTAAAACTTTTTTTATATATGAAAATATCTTCCTTAAAAATGATATTTAAATAATCCTGATCCGAATTATTAATATATATTCAATATCTCTTGTTTATATTCCCTATTAAATCTCCAGTAATTTTATATTTCGAAAATCTTTTTACATCGATTAACAATACTCAAGCATTTATATATCAATTTAAATCAAAATATTTTTCTGAGATAAATCTAATCATAGGAATATCATAATATCATGTAATAGCCTTTCATTTCATATCTAAATTATATATATCTCCAATATCTTTTGTAACTAATACATCACAATCTAAATATAAAAGTCTATCTATATTTTTAATATATAAAGGGAAAAACAATCTATACCATGTACCCCATGTTAAATTTCTACGATTAATAACAGATTCCTTAACTTCTTTAGGAATAAGATCTTCATGTATAATAAATTCAATTTCTTGATTATATAATTTCACTATTCTTTTTAATTCTTTTATGTTTTCTTCCGGCAAACATGATGACATGATAAAAATCTTTATTTTATGTTTTTTATTTGTTTCTAATAATGATAAAATTGTTACAGCACAATGTCTTGTATAATCTCATTTAAAATCATCTATACAAAGAAGGACATTTATTTTATCCATAATGCTTGAAAATTATTTTATAAAATTTCTAAATCTGTAAACTACCGCATTTTTACATTCAATCAAAAAATATTTTAATGTTTTAAAAAATCATATTTGTAGTGGTTGTTTAATTGCAATAATTGCAACATTTAAATATCTTTTACAAATTTGATTTATAAGTATTTTTTTATTTATATGTCATTCATCAAATAAATATTGAACATAATTTATAAACTCCAATAAAAGGATTATGCTACCTTGTGTGTTCTTTGTTATGCTATCATTGTGGATTCTATAATAAACTAATGGTTCTTCTATTCAAAAAATATCTTCATTGTGAGCAATTTGGTTAAAAAAATATATATATCAGATAAAATCGTTTTTTTTCATAAAAATTCGCTATAAATTGGGTATTTTTTTACCATATCAGATTTAACCATTATTGTTGACCAACTCATATAATGTATATGACTTATTAGACATTCATAACTTATTTTTCATTTCTTACTTATAATTCCTGAATTATACTCCAATTCTCTTTCATTAATTACTTTTCATTTTTCATCAATTGTAGTTAATTCGTTATACACTAATTGAATGTTTGTATGTTTTGAAAAAATCTCCAACTTCTTTTCTAAATATTCTGAAAATAAGCAATCATCTCATTCCAAAAATGTTATATAATCTGATTTTTTATCTTTCTGTCATAATAAAAATTGCATATTATTTACTATTCATTTATTTGGATTATGATGCCAAGCTTTTATTTTATCTGGATATTTTTCTAGATATTTAGAAATAATTTTTCGACAATTATTATCTGGAGAATCATCTCAAATTAATAGTTCTCGATTTTTATATGTTTGATTAACTACGGAAAGAATAGTTTCTTCAATAAACTTTTCTTGCCTATAACAAGTTAAAATAATACTTACAACCATCGATATCTTAAAATCTTATAAATATACTATGATAAATTTTTACTTTTTAAAAATAAATCACATTGAATTTGTTGGTTTAAGACAAGAAAGGATGATATCAAATAAAGCAAACAATCTTATAATATATTTAGATTTAACAATTAAGTTAAATTTGTCGTATATATATCGAGAAAAACTCAAAAAGCTTCAATAATTTGGTAAATAATTTTCATATTTGATTTTGAATTTATGTTTTAATAGTAATTTTTTCATGTTTGATTGGTTATATCAGAGTAGGTGCCTTGGAATATCTCTTTCAGACGCATATTTTCACCGTATCTTAGAAGTAATTCATTTTACATTTGGTAAACAAAAAATAGCAATTCAATCATCGTTTAATAAGGAATAAACTTTATCTAAAAACTCATTGGGGTTACAAACATGTTCAAAAACGTGATGACACCAAATTAAATCATATGTTTTTTGAAAATCAATATCAACTATTGAATTTCAGTAAAATATATTATTTTCAAATCATGTATCTCAAATTTCGAATCAGTTAACATCTCGTCATCTATTTTTCATTGTTATTAGATTAATTCATTCGCCACAACCAATATCTAAAAATTTCTTTCATTTTCAATCTCATAATGGTAATGAAAGCTGTTTATCATCAACAAGTGATTGTAGTTTTTCTCAAATTCTATTTATGATGTTTTTTTTTTGTTGATTTTTTATGTCTGAAATATTGGAATAGCTATAGTAATTAGATGGATAAAATGATCATTGTTCTTCTGCTGAAGGCATTGGATTTATCATTTCTAATTTACAACGAGTACATTCAACAATTTCATATTCTTTATTATCATTTGTATGATAAAAATAATCTTTTCAATAAAATTTATGTTTAAATTGTTTATTTCAACACACAGAACATTCTAATTGAATTACTGTTCTCATTTGTTAATAATCAAAAAAAACTAAAGACAGACGAATCTTTAGTTGTTAGTTGTTGAGATTCAGTCTGTATAATGATTTGGCGAAATCAATATACAGTTACTATTTAAAATTGCAAGAAAAATGAGAAGTGTTTAACTTCTCCATAATCCCCAATATATTCAATTATAAATACAATATATTCATAAGAGTATGAGTAATAAATATATTACTATTTTAAAATATTTATTACTTACTATTTTTTTAAATCGATTTATTTTTTTAGGAATCCATGATACATAGATATATGCTGTAAGAAGAATCATGATACTTGCTAGAAAGTATGCAGTACCTATCATGGCAGTTCATAATTCCAAAATATCTATATACCATCATCAATGAATATGAAACACAAAGTCTGTTATTCCTACAATCCATAATCCTATAAATCATAAGTTAATAAATTGATCTATATCCGATTTTGTATTTCTCTTCTTTAGAAGTGATTTTATAAAAAATATTCCAATTAAAAATAATCCAATAATTGGAATAAATGACCAACACCAATAAATAAAAGAAGAGATATAATTAAAGTGGGGGAGTAGGAATATTCCTAATAACCAAAAAAGTAATGAACAAATTGAGATATAAAATATTCGTTTTATGTCTGATTTGTTCATTACTTTTATATTTTATAAGGTAAAAGCTTAATTGAGATAAAAGTCTTTCAAATCTTCAATCTTTACCCTTGTTTGTTGCATTGAATCTCTTTCTCTAACAGTAACTGTTCCATAATTTTCTGAAAATTCGTCGGTTGTTTCTGGATCAACTGTTACACAATATGGTGTACCTATTTCATCTTGTCTTCTATATCTCTTTCCAATAGCTCATCCATCATCGTATTCACATTTGAAATGTTTTGACAAATCTTTGAATATCTTTGTAGCTACTTCTACTTGTTTTTCATCTTTCTTAACAAGTGGAAGAATAGCAAATTTAATTGGAGCAAGTTGTTTAGGGAATCTAATAACAACACGTGAATCTCCATTCTCTAAATTTTCTTCATCATAGAATTCAAGCATTGTTACCATTACTTGTCTTCCTAATCCAAATGATGCTTCTACACACCATGGGATATATCTTTGTCCTGTATAAGGATCTGAATATTGCATATCTTTAGCAGAATATTCTTGGTGTTGAGAAAGATCAAAGTTTGTTCTATTATGAATTCCTTGAATTTCTCCGAATCCTCGTGGATAAAGATATTCAACATCTACAGCAGCAGCTGCATAGTGAGCTAATTTTTCATGATCTTTGAATCTTAAGTGTTCTGGAAGAATACCAATAATCTTTGTCCAATATTCCATACAATCTTCTTTCCATTTATTATAGATTCTCATAGCTTCATCAGGATCTGCTGGAACAAAGTATTCGATTTCCATTTGTTCGAATTCTCTTGTCCTATATAGGAATTGACCTGGAGTTATTTCGTTTCTAAATGCTTTACCTACTTGTGCTAATCCGAATGGAATTCTCATTCTTGTAGTATCAAGTACTGCTTTGAAGTCAGTAAATAATGACTGACAAGTTTCAGGTCTCAGATATACCTTAGATGCATCATTAGCAACTGGTCATAAGTGAGTTTGAAGCATAAGATTGAAGTTTCTACATTCTGTCCAATCTGCTTTTTCTTTAGTATCTGGATTGTTAGGAATGTTGTTTATAATGAATTCTCTCATTCCATCATTTCACCATGATTCAGGAGAAAGATTTTTAACTCATAATTTTTTAGCAAGTGCTTCATCATCTAATCATTCTCTATTAGCTTCAATATAATCTTCAATTAATTTGTCTGCTCTAAATCTTTGTCCTGTTTTTTTATCATCGATAAGAGCATCTGAAAATGATGCTAAGTGTCAACTTGCTTGCCAAGTTGTTGGATGAGCGATAATTGCTGTATCCATAAATACGATATCATCTCTTTCTTGAGTGAAGTGTTTTATCCAAAGATCAGATATGTTTTTCTTTAATAATGCTCAATATGGTCAAAAATCCCATGCATTAGCTAATCCTCAATAAATTTCTGAGTTAGGGTATACGAATCCTTTTCTCTTAGCCCAAGATACAACGGTTTCCAATGAATATGCCATTTACATTAAACTATTAACTAAAAAAATTATTTATTGTTTCTTTTTTTTGTTTTTATTATATCTTTTTTTAATTCCTTAACTCCTATGCGAAAGAATTCTTTTATTCAACGAATTTTAGGTTTCGCACTTTCTTTAATTGACTCTATTACTGAAGATTCTAATTTCCTTTCTTCTTCTGGAATTATACTTCAAAGGACCATTTTGACCATTCTTTTGTGAATTGAGTCGTCCAAAGCCATTAAAAAAGTTAATTAGAAAATAAATTACAGTGAAAAAAATATCAATTCGAATATAAAAAGCAAGAAGTTTAGCTTTTTATATTCTTGACTTATTCGTTAAAAGTTAGTTATAGTAAGTTCTTTATTTTTATAGGAATGATTTAATATTTTCGTAGATTTCTTCTCAAATCTCTTCTCTTGTTCTCATTTCTCCGTTATTTGCGCAATCAATTTTTATTCGGTTATATTTTTCAGCAACATATAAGAAAGCTTCACTCGCTTTTTTCATATGATCTGAACTGTTTTCATGGATATCTTTTGATTTATCCATATTTGTTTTCTCTACTTTTAGTGCTAGATTCCTACTAATTTCTGGGTCTAGATATAAAAAGAGTTGGAGATTTGGTCTTGGGATATTCATGATTCAGTATTCTAGATTATCTAGCCATGCTAAGAATTCATCTCTTTCTTTTAGGTCTTGGATTTTTCATGCTTGGTGTCACATGTTTGCTGAGACATAACGGTCTGAGATAACTATTTTTCATTCGTCTAACCATGATTTAATTTTTTTTGAAGCATCGAATCTATCTACTGCATAGAGAATAGAGGCTTGATACGGACTTACTTCATCTGCTGTTCAATATTTTCAGTTAAGATATTCTTCTGTTGGTCATGCTGATTTTTTACCATATTGAGGAAAGTCTATTTTCTCTACTTGGTGTCATTCTTGTTGTAATCTTTGAACGAGTTTATCTGTTTGTGTTTTTTTTCAGCTTCAATCTGTTCCATCAATAACAATAAATAATCAGTTTTTCATAGTTTTTGAAAAAGAGGGTAAAGTTATTTGATAGATAAATTTTTATATGAAAAAAACAAGGAAAAGAAAAAATCCATCTGGGAAGATGGATTTTAGAAATAATTAGATATTTTTATTAGTTATTTAACTTAGTACATACAGTTCTACAATTATCACTTGGTGTAATAGGTTGCCATTCGATACCATTACATCCACAGAAACATTGATCTGTATATTGGATAGTTCAATTTAATCCTTGGTTACATACTTTTTTTTCTTCTCCTATTTTAATAGCTCCGTTTACTTCGATACCTCCATTTGCTCCTAAAGTTGGTTTTGTTTTTCAAATAAGAAGTCAACCTTGAGCATTAATATAGAAAGCTTCTGATACTTTTGGAGTGAAATTTCCTCCGTGTCCGTCTGACCATACAAATATATGATCTGTTTCAGATGCATTTCATGCAATGTTTTTACCTGCTGCAATTGATCCGTTTCCGTATAATTTTACGTTATTTCAGATAGGGATAAATGAATTATTACCAGTAATCTTGTTTCATTTTCAGGCAATAATTACTGAAGTATTTCATTCAATATTATTATTGTTTCATCATAGAATGATACTATTTGTTCATGTAATACCGTTATTATTTCCTCAAATAATATATGAATTATCTGTGTTAATTTTATTACTTCTTCCTCAGATGATAATAGAATTTTTTCATTCGATCTTATTTCCTCTTCCTTCAAATATTGAAGAACCATCTGAACTATTTCATAATGTATTACCAGCACCTGCTGTTTGCATTAGAACTCTTCCTTTAATTTTTACTGTTCCGTTTGGAGCTTCTACTTCTACTTTTTGACTATCTGTATCAATTCCAGTTGGAGAGAAGATAATTTTTTCAATTGTTTGACGTGCATTTTGAATTTGATTAGAAATTTCTAGTTCTCCGTTATTAGCAGCGAGGCTGACAGTAGAAATTCAAACGATTACTAGTGCAGATAAAGTAATTGATTTCTTTAAATTTTTGTTCATCTGTTTTATTAAGAAGATAAAAATATCTTTTTCTTTCCTCTTAAGGATATTCAAAATTTTTAATTTTGCAAATTTTTGGGCATAAAATTATGTAAATTATTATTTTTCTTTTTTATTTTCTCCACTTCAATAATTGTGGTCTTTTGTGAATTGAGTATAGCTTATTTCTAGTTGTTTATCTAAATTTGTTAGTTCTGCTGATAATTTCATTGCTGCTTCAGTGAAAAATTCTTTATCTTCTTCATAGAATTCGAGACTAGATCATGTATAGTCAGTTAGCATTTCAACAACTGGTCATTCATAGAGTGTAAATGCTGTTTGAATTCATTGTACATATTTAAGAATAGCTGCTTTTAGTGATTCATCTCCATCATATTTTTTGACTTTAGAAATTTTACCAGATAATTCATCTAATGAAGTCATTGCTTTATCATAAATTTCTTGGATATTTTTTCAGTCATAGCTGTTTTCTATTTCATCAAAATAAGTTTGCAGAATTTCAACAGCTGATTCTTGTAGAGCAATTAATTCATTATTATAATTAATAACTTCTGTTTTGTCTTCTTGTTTTGATGAAGAACATCAAATAAGTAAAAGACAGCAACATAGTATTATGAAAAGCTTTTTCATGGTTTTTGGATAGGTAAAACAAAGATAAATTATCTATCTTTTATAAGAGTTCAAGAGAATTTAGGGGATTAGGGAAAATTATGAGTATTCTTCGTTTAGTCGTTGTGCAACTTCTTGTGAAGAAAGTCAGGTAATTGATGAAATATCTGAGACCATTATTGTTTTCCTAATAAGGCCTTTTAACTTAGTTTGTAGATTATCGTTATAACTAATAAGAAGTTTCTCATCTTTTCATTGGAACTTATCGAATTTATGTTTGGATAGTGTTTTTCTTATGAAATTTAATAAATTTGCTATCTCTTTTCATTTATTTGGTCATTCTTCTTTGCTTATTTTTAGTTCGTTTCCTATTTTATTCTTAAAGATATAGTGGGTTTCTGTTTCTTCATAATTTGTTATACGACCTCGTGATTTTAGGGTATGTCATGTTATCACTCATGCTATTGCTTCGGTTGTTGAAATGATTAGACCTCTTCTTTTCATCCAATGTTCGTCTTCAGCATGATCTGGACTGGAGATGAATCTTGGTCTTTCTTCAAGATTAGTGTATGTTTCAAAAGTTGTTTCTTTATCTTCTTCATAGTAGGTTCATTTTCATTTGAAATGAAGATAAGTGTCATAATTGATAGGTTTTCAATCATATCAAAATTCTCAAGCATAAGTTACTTTTCAGTTTTTTCTTAGAATTCCTTTATCTAATAGTTTTAATCATTCATAAAATCTTCAGTCGAATCTTGTTCAATCTGAATAGATGATGACTCAATATCCTACTTTTTTTCTTATTGAATCTATTTCTCAGATATAAAAATAACTGAGATTTTTTTCTTTATCTTCTCAGATTTCAAAAAATTCTTTATCACTATTTTCTCTATAGATTTTGTCTCATATTTTTAGATATCTTCACTCTTCATCAGAATGAATATTATTTAAAATGAAATCTTTTCATTTCCATTCTCAAAATTCTGAGTCTGGGTATTTGAAGAAATCATAATCAGAGTTTTTATGTTTTTCATAGAATAGAGTAAGCGAATCAGCTAATTCTTTTTTAGATGAGGTATTATTATCTTTGCTTTCATTTATTCATTCCCTATTTCATAATTTATCAATCGAGTCCATAGCATAGAAAAAATTAAATACAATTACATCTTAAACAAATCTTTATTTTATTTCAATTGTATTTTTTTATTTATTTTTTCTTTTATTTATTTTTTCTGATTCTAGTTTGAAGGCTATATGTTCTTGTTGTTTTCTATAATAGTTTGCAAATCTATGAGCTTCATCTCTGAGTTTTATAAGAAGTTTATCTGCTTCATCATAGATAAAATCATATTCTTGGATTATTCAATTCTTTCGTACATAGAGTTTTTCTCATACTAGATTTTCGTTTTTTTTGCTTTTTTTTCAGATATTTGTTTTATGCCTTGCTTCTCATTTTCATAATGCACAGAATTGAACATCATTTAGAATATTTTTCATATTAGGGTATTCTTTAATAAGATTTTCTAATATTGAGAGTTGTCATTTACCTCAGTCTAAGATAAATACATTAGGAAACACCGATGCATTTTCTTCTTTAGATATATTTTTTTCATTAAGTTTAAATCTTCTAGTAAGGACTTCTGTTAATGAGAGATAATCATCGTTTTTTGCACCTTGTATTTTATACTTTCTATAGTGATGCTTATCTGGTAATCATCATATTAAAGCACTTAATCATCAACTCGTTCGAGATCATCAAAGATGAGAGATGTCTAGACATTCAATATAGTATGGGAATTGTGAAAGATGATAACGGTCTTGAAGTGTTTTTAGAAGGTCTGTCATAATTGAGTTTCATTGGATGGTTTTACCTACTAGGTAGGATTCAAAGAAGTTGTTAAAGAGTTGAATCATTTGAGATTTATCTTCTTTGGTCCAAGGGAAATTGTTTGTAGAATATCGTTCTTCTTTTTTCTCAAAATCTCAGAATTCTGATGAGAAACTTGCCAGCATCGTTTCTTCATCCATTTCATCTTTTTGGAAGTGATGACGGATGATATCAATCATTTTTCATTCATAAAAATGGAGGAGGACATAAACTCTTCGTGTTCAGATTTCACGAATTTGGAGTAGATATCATGAAAATGATTTAGCGAATTCTACTGATTGTTTTTCGGTAAATTGGTCGATTTGGAAATAGATATCTCTTAGTTTTGCTGCTCGTTCAAAATTTTCGGTTTGGACTGCTTGATCTATGAGCTGTTTTATTTTTGATTCTATAGGTTTTGTGTTCCCCTTAAAGAAGTCTGTTATGAGTTTAGGGTATTCTGGTTTTTCTTCTCATTTTTTTTCACATCGTCATCAACAAAGTCAAAAATAGGCATCTGAACATTTCTTTCATTGATTAAATTGTGATAGAGGACAAGTTCTATATTGAACAATTTGTCTAAGGTATTGAAGAAATTTTTTTAGTTCTCTGGTGTGGTGCTTAGGTCCTATATAAGTAGCTCAGTCTTTAGCTTTTTTTCTTGTGATGAATATTTGTGGAATTGGATGGTTTGTTAGTTTTATGTAAGCATAAGCATTTGCTCATTTTAGCATATTGTTGAATGGAGGTTGGTGTTTTTTTATTAGATTTGATTCTAGATAAAGACTTTCACTTTCTGTTCTTACACTTACAAATTCAACGGTTTCTGCTTGAGCAACCATCTCTTGTTTCCAGACACTTCATGGAGAAAAATATTGAGCAACTCTTCTTTTTAGATTTTTTGCTTTTCAAATATAAAGGACAGTTCATTTTTTGTCCTTAAAAATATATACTCATGGGGTTGTTGGCAAATGTGAGATATCTGTTGATTGCATGTAAGAAGAGTAGATATAATTAACAGTTTATAGGGTATGAAACTGTTTAATGAATTCAAGATTTCTTGAAGAATAGTTTTTTGATAATGATATATACACCTAATAAAGTTAGTCCTATTCCGAAAAAGGTGAAAGCGCTTTGTATTCAGATTAGATTAATAAGGATTCAGAATCCTAATGAACCTAGTATTTCTCAACAAGTTCAAATAAATTCTTGGACTCATCAGAAAGTTCCACCATGGGTTTTTTTGATAGATTCTGAGATGAGAGCTGACTCTAGAGGGGAGAGGAGTGCTATGATTAAAGCGATTAGAAATGTTATGATAATGATACTTGCAAATCATGATGATTTACCAAGGAAAATGTAGAAGAATCAGGCGATGAAAAGAAGAATTCATATCATAAGTTTTTTGTTATATTGATCTCATCGATATCAGGCTACAGTATTGAGAAAATTAGGGATTCACATGATTGTTGAAAGAATTGCAACTTGAGAAAGTGAGAAATTATTTTCGATAGCGATTATTGGGATGAATAGAAAACCTACTTGTTCCATTAAACCAACAAGGGATTGTGCTCATAAAGTGTTATACATTTCATCTCAGTAGAGTTTTATGGTTTTGAAAATCTTTTTTAATGGAGCTAGTGAAAAAATATGTTTTATGAATAGGGGAATAATTCCATCTTTTTTTGAAAAGAAATTTAGAGGCTGTCTTATTTTGTCTTTTCTAAACCATCATATCCCATCATCTCGGATAAGAGATAGGACCATGAATAAGATCATAAAAAGATATATTTCATGAAGTTCTATAAAGAGAATAGCAAAAATACAGATAATTGCAGCGGTAAGATATGCGAGATTGATACTAGAAAAATAGAGTCAGAATATTTGACCGTGTTTGTTCTTTTCTCATGTTTGGTTATATACAGATCGATAGGTTGGGAAAATTATTGATCAGGCAAATCAGCTAAAAATTACTCCTAGTGTTATAAATATTCGAGGAGCGAATAGTCATCATAGAAAATAAAATATTCAAGCAAAGGCTCGAAGAAATTTTCATAGGATAACAAGTTTATCTGTTTTTCATTTATCGTTAAGGACTCCTGTAGCTAGGACAGAGGAGAGTTTTGTGATTGAATATAGGGCTCAAAAGATACTAACAGCGATTTCTAATCAAGTAGTTGATTCTATGTATACTGAAAAAAAGGTGTCTCATATCCCGAGTCCTATCATACAGAGGAATAGGGAGATTGAAATATGTTTTACTTTTATTGGAATCTCTGAAAGTCTTTTGATAAGCGACATAATCTTATAGAGAATAAACAAAAAGCGAGACATTAAGCTCGCTTTTTGAGGAAAGTATTTAATTACTTATTTACGATTTCGTAAGTGTCTTTAGCAATCATCAATTCTTCGTCAGTTGGGATTACCCAAAGTTGTGTTTTACTTCATTCTTTTGAAATCATTCTTTCTTCTCCTCTGAAATCGTTTTTGCTATCATCATAATCAACTCCCAGCCAGCTTAATTTTTCAGCGATTAGTTTTCTTTGGAGTTTTGAGTTTTCTAATACTCATGCAGTAAATACGATAGCATCAACTCCTTCAAGAAGAGCTGCGTATGCTCAAATATATTTTAAGATTGCGTTAGTATATAATTGCATAATCATTTTTTCTCTTTCGTTTCCTGCTGCATATCCGTCTTCGATATCTCTGTGGTCACTTGATGTTCCTGAAAGTCAAAGAACTCATGATTTTTTGTTAAGAATTTTATCGATTTGGTCTGCATCTAGATTTTCTTTTTTCATGATGAATGGGATAATTGCTGGATCGATATTTCAACATCTAGTTCCCATTACTAATCCTTCAAGTGGTGTAAGTCCCATAGAAGTTTCTACAACTTCTCAGTTTTTAATTGCTGTAATACTTGCTCAGTTTCCAACATGACAAGTGATAACTTTTAGGTCGTTTCTTCAAAGGATTTCGCTTATTCTTTGAGATACGTATCTATGAGATGTTCCATGAAATCCATATCTTCTGATTTTGTAGTTTTCATACCATTCGTATGGAAGAGCATATAGATAGTTTTCAGGTTTCATTGTTTGATGAAATGCTGTATCGAATACTCCTACATTAGGAACTCCTGGTAAAACTTTTTCACAAGCTTCTACTCCCATAAGGTTAGCAGGGTTGTGTAAAGGAGCTAATTCTGTAAGTCTTTTAAATTCTTCTTTTACTTCTGAAGTGATTAGAGTAGATTTTTTGAATGTTTCTCATCCGTGCACCATTCTGTGTCCAACAGCATCGATTTCTTTTAGATCTGTTAATGCACCAACTTCTGGGTTAACAAGAAGATCGAGGACTTTGTTAAGTGCTATTTCGTGGTTTTCTAAGAAACCTTCAACATCGTGTTTAACTCCACTAGCTGTTTTATGTTTAATTTTACTTCATTCTATTCAAATTCTTTCTACGAGTCCTTTTGCAAGTACTTTTTGGTTTTCCATATCAAAAAGTTGGTACTTTAACGAAGAACTACCACTGTTCAAAACAAGGATTTTCATCTTTTGTACTTTTCAATAAAATAAAAAAATTGGTCTTGTCTGAGAATACAAAAATAGTCTGAAAAAACAAGAATAAGTGAGAGTGAAAAAATTGTAAAAAATTTTTTTAGAAAAACTTGTGAAAAATGTAGAAAAAAATGCTAAATTTTTGACTTTTTTTGCTTTTGTCTGTATAATTGAATAGAGCATTTTATATTTTGGTTTTGTAAAATGAACGTTAAAGCAAATGTGGATACAGAAATTACAGTTAGTACCGATTGAGCTGAAACATTAGATACTTCTGTTAATCCTGATTTTCTTGAATTAGAGCATTCTGTTAAGGAGTGAGAAGTTATAAGGAAAACAAAAAAGCATAGTGCTGCATTAGAAAGTAGTGTTACTGCTGCAGGGCAAAATGTCACTATTAACCAATACAATATTGTACATCAACATTTTGGATGAAACCCAGAAGCTCCTGTAGAACAGCAAGGACAATATGAGCCAGATGTAATTTTAGGACCTGCTAGATCTGATACTTCTCCTGAACAAGTAGAACCTATGGAAGTTTCTCAACCAGAGCCAGAAGTAGTTTCTCAACCAGAGCCAGAGGAAGTTTCTCAACCAGAGCCAGAGGAAGTTTCTCAACCAGAGCCAGAGGAAGTTTCTCAACCAGAGCCAGAAGTAGTTTCTCAACCAGAGCCAGAGGAAGTTTCTCAACCAGAGCCAGAAGAAGTTTCTCAACCAGAGCCAGAAGTAGTTTCTCAACCAGAGCCAGAAGTAATTTCTCAACCAGAGCCAGAAGTAATTTCTCAACCAGAACCACAAGCAACATCACCTGTAGTAGAAACAGCTCAAGTACAACCAGATGTTGCTCCAGTACCAGCAAAACCAGATACTTCTTCTAGTACTGTAGAAGAAGTTACACTTCCTGCTTCTCCTGCTGTTGAGAGAATGAGTGAAGAACAAAAAGCACAAGAATTTGTAGAAAATATGCGTAAATTGAATGATCAGATTAGACCTGATAGTAATTGACGTGTTATGTTAACTAAAGAACAGATGGATATGTTCGCTCGTATGGATGAACTCCGTAGAACTTCAAGTTCTTCAGCTTCTCCATTTGAAATTCAGGTTTGATGATCTCACGATGATGCTTTTGATCCTAAGGCAGAAAGAAAAAGACAAAGAAAGCAAAATAGAGAATTAAAGAAAAAGAGAAAACAATTAGAAAAGTTAAAGAAGCAAAAAGAAAAATGAGCTAAGTTAGCTGAAGAAGTTGCAGCATTAGAAACAGAAGTTACAAATATTTCTAACCATATTAACTATAATACAGAGAAGATTTGAGTATTAGATCAAATTAATCGTGCACTAAGTACTTGAAGTTATATTAATACACCATTGGCATTTTTGCCTGAGAAACCTCTTGTAGTTGATATTTTTAATAATTATTCTCAATTGAGGTATGCTCCAATGATAACTGTTGATAATAAGTGAAAGAAATATGAGGTTTATAATTGACAAGCAGTTTGAACTGTTCAAGAGAGTGCTCAGTATTATTGAAGATGTTGAAAACCAAGTGCATGAGCTCAGTGGATCGCAGAACATTCAAAAATGTCTGAAAAACAAGCTGCAAGTATGGTAAACACTTTATCTACTGTTGGAATAATAGCTTGAGCCTTTTTCGCATTAAAATGGATGTTTTCTGAAAAATGAGAGGATGGAAAGAGTCATTTTAGTTTTAATTGGAAAAGAATTTGAGGCGGTGCTTTGGTTTGAGCATTAGCTTATTATTGATCTCAAGCAGCTACATGAAAAGGACCATTAGAACTTATTAGTCATATTTGGAATAATGGATTTGATTCTGTTGATTGGCCATGGGATGGTAGCTCTTCATCATCTTCATCTTCAGCACCTTTTGAAACTGGATGAATTGAAACTGTTGCTATGAATCAATCAATGGTTCAGTTTGTCTTGTTATGAGTTCCATTCTCTGAATTAGTTCAGTGTTGTAAAGCTTCTTGAGGAACTCTTAATGAGATTCAGTTAGATAAATTAGTACCTTTATTACAATTACGTCAACAACAAGCTGAAGCTGCTGGTGATAAAAAAGCAAGTGATAGATTAAAAACTCAAATTAAAGCTGTTCAAAGTATTCAAAATAATGAGTGAGCAAAGAAGGCATTAAATGAATCAATCAAGAGAATGAATATTAGTTCTACTGAGATTGCTAATCCTGATAATGCTACAAATACATTAAATGATAGATTAGGTGGTGATACTACTAAGTATAATACTTTAGAGCAATACTTGAATGAAAATAATTTGAAGATTAGACCTGATAAGACTACAGAAGTTATTAATGCAATTTTCTGAAATGATAAAGAATTAACTAGAGATAAGCTTAATGATATGAAAGAGGACTGATATTTTGTTCCAAATGAAGCAACAGATGCGCTTTATGGTGAGCTTAATAGACTTAATATTACAGATGAAAGTAAGAGAGCATTTCATGCAGCTTTTGAGAAATTCTCTAAGGATTCAAAATATTCTGATTGAATTTCTTTGTCTGTTGAAGGTGATAAATTGAAATTAAAACACTGAAAGAGTGATATCTTATTGAATACTGATTTAACTGTTGACTGATTTGTTAATTCATGAAATGAAAAAATTAAGTTGAAATCGGAAGAGGAGTTGATTAAACTCTGATTATATGTGACAGCATTGAAAAATAGCCCTGAAATTGATTGGGCAGGAGGAACAAAGGTAGATCTTTCTAAGTCAAATGATGAAAATTATCCATTTGATCTTGAGATTCTTGGTTGAGCACATTTGATATTTAAATGAGTTGATAGATCAAAAATTAGTGAAATGGTATGAATTAGTGATACTCCATTTACTAACTTTAATTGATTACCTACGATATTTTGGTCATGAGATAATAGAGATTTCTTCATTAAATATCTTAATAGATTATGGAAGGAAGATCATCCTAGTTAATAAAATGTAATTATAGAAAACTATTTATATTGTAATAGTATTATACTATGACAAAGAATGTATTAGAAAATGGGTCTTTAGAAGAAAAAAATGTATGAGAAAAAAAGAGATCATCATTAAGGACTACAGTTATAAAAGCAGTTGCTGCTGTTTTGTTAGCAGAATGAGCAGTTTCATGTACTAGTGCAGCACAAGATTATACTTCATGAACAGCTGATAGAGAAATTAGAGCTGCAGAGGTTGGTATTAAATGAAAAATCGATGAATATAATAAGCTTTTCAAGATGTATGAAGATGCTATGAAGGATTTGGAGTCTTGAAAGTACGCTAATGATGAGACAGCCTATGATAATGTAGTGAGACAAGTTGAAAAGCTAAAAGAAAGAATTCAAGAATTAGAAGAAGAAATTGATGATTTATGAGAAAGTAAAACAGAACGATCATTAATTAGAGAAAAAGGAAAGACTGATGGTGAAGTAGAAAAAGTGAAGGAAAGAGCTGTTCTAACTGAGCCATTGAAGAAAAGAACTTTCGCAGAATATCAAAACTAATATTTACTATATACAATATCTAAACATGAAAAATATATTAAAGAAAAGTCCTAGTGAAAAAACAGAGTTGAAAGATTTTACAAATAAGGACATTGAAAACTTATTTAAGAATAAGAGAATTGAGATAAAATATGGGAATAAAACCTTTTATCTTTTTCTTGAAGATTGAAAGGCAAATGAACTTGCTGAGAAATGAGTAATTCCTCAATTACAATTTAGAAAAATTGCTTTAGAGTCTGAGGCTGGAGTGACAGTTTGAGATTACTTGTTTCATATAGATGATAATTATGTTGAACAAGCTTATAGCTTTTGACATTATCACGGAGTATATACAGCTGTTCAAGAACAGCTTCAAAAACAAGTTGATTTATTGAAATCTTATTCTAATATTTCTGAAGTTATAGATGAGAATAAGGAAGAGATAGCTGAAACACTTGAAGAAGAAAAATAATTATTGATTAATATACATTAAAGAGCATAAGGATTGTTCCTTATGCTTTTTTAATATACATTCCGTCTCAGAAACTGTAAAATTTATAATTATTGTTGATTGCAGTATTATATGCTTTTAATAAGTTCTCTCTTCACATGAATGCAGAGATTAACATCATTAATGATGATTTAGGAAGGTGGAAATTTGTTATTAGTTCATCGACAAGCAGGAATTGGATTCATGGTCTAATAAATAATCTTGTTTTTACAATAAATTCTCAACTTGTTTGATGTATCTCTTGTTGTGGAATGAAGTCTTCGGTTGATCATTCGCTTAGCTTATTAGTTAGTTTATCCCATCGGTTTTTGGTCTTTTCATCAAGATTTTGAAGTATCTCATTATGATTTTTTCTTAGATATTTTCGGATATAAGGAAGAGATTCTAGATATCTTATCATTGTGGTTCATACGGGTAGGAATATCTTTTTTGATTCTTTGTTTTGCATTATTATTTCCCATATCTGGTTATTTATAATCATTGGCTCAAAATGGAGTTTCTGTTTTTCAATATGTTCTTCATAAACTGGTTTAAAGGTTCCTAATCCTACATGAAGACAGAGATATTGAAATCAGACCTTTTTTTCTTCTAGTTCTTTTACGAGTTGGGGAGTAAAGTGAAGTGATGCTGTCGGAGCGGCTGCTGATCCAATTTCTTCTGCAAAGAAGGTTTGATACCATTGTTCTTTTTCTTTTGTATATTGGATATATGGAGGAAGAGGCATTTCACCTATTTTTTCTAGAAAATCGAAGATTGTTATATTTGATGATTTATCTATTTCGAATAAGATTCAGTTCTCTGTAAATTCTAGGCTATTAAAAATAATGTTATTTGAGAAAAATATTTTACTTCATGGTCTGAAATTTTTACTGTCAGAAACAAGGCATTCAAATTTATTGTAATCATGGATATTATATACAAAGATTTCTCATTCTTTGATTATTAGCTCTTTTCATGAGTTTCTGATAATCTTTATGTCTTTTAAGGGAATCCTTGCTTTAAAGACTTTTGTTCTATTGAGAAAGAGGAGGTGGTTCTCTGTTAAGATTTCTGGTAAATTGAAAAAATGTTTATGTTCAATAAGATATTCTCAGTCTTCTTTTTTTGAACAAATCATTAATTTTGCATTATGGGCAGGAATACTTGGGAATTGTGCTATTTGTTCTTCTGGAAGATGATATTCATAGGAAGAAAGAAGAAGGTCTTTATTTTCCATGACATTTTTAAAATAAAAGTATGCTTCTTATAAGGTTACATACTTTTTTTTCAATTAAAAAAAATTGGTTTTGAGTTTACCAATTTTATTTCTTTTTCTTTACATATTCGGTTTCTCTATTCATGAGTAGTTTATGGATTCCCATTCTTGTTTGTGATGCATTACAGAACTCATCGATACTTAAGATTAAGATTCCTTTTATTCATTGAATAAGCGTTAGAAGTTCATATCCATTTTCTCTGATTTTTTTTAGGTAGAGTTGTTCTTCTTTCTTTGTGAGTTTTTTATCACTTACAAAGTAATATGATAAGTCTCTATCTTTTTCTTCAATTGCTTTTTTACTTGTTCCTAACTTATCTATTTTGTCTATATTTTGTAAGTTTAGAAATTCAAGATATTCACAAAAAATATTTAGGTTCTTTTCGATATTTTTGAGTTTATATCGATGAAGATATTTTAGTGAAGCAACACTTTCTTCTTTAATATATCATGCGATATTTAAAGAAGTGATTTTCTTCGTTATCTTATCTAAAAGTATTTGGGTCTTTGACATGGAATTTCTTGGATTATATTAAAGTTTATTGTTCGTTTCAGAGTGTAATTGTTTTTATCGTTGTGTTCTTTTTTAGGTATTCAAGAAGACTAACATCGTGTGTAACAAGAACGATTGTATTCCCAATTTTATTTGTTTTTATAAGAATGTCTGCTATTTGAAGTGTGTTTTCTTGATCAAGATTTCCTGTTGGTTCATCTGCAATAATGAAGTCAGGTGAACTGATAATAGCTCTTGCCATAGCGATTTTTTGTTTTTCTCATCAACTTAATTTCTTGATTTCTGATGTTTCGATACTTGAGATATCAAGAAGGTTATTTACAGTATCATATCTTTTCTTAATTTCGTTGATTGAAGTCCCTGCTAGAACTAGAGGATAAATTACGTTTTGTTTTGGGGTAAGACTGTTAATTAGTTCATAGTCTTGGAAAATAATTCCGATTTTTCTTCTATATCTTTGAATTTCTGCATCAGAAAATTCAGACATATCCTCCATTTTGTAGTATACTGTTTTTTTGTATGGTTTAATTTGTCCAATTAGAAATTTAACAAGAGTTGATTTTCCTGTTCCTGATTTTCCTGTTACTACAACAAAATCTCATTTATTTAGTTCAAAATTGAACTTTTTGAAAAGAACTTTTTTACTATCGAGATATCCTCGTGTCATATCTTTGATTTTTATTAGAGGAATATTTGATTTTTCAATTTTTTCTTCTTTTGTTTCTGTTACAGTCATTCTTTTTTCTAATAATTTAAAAGTTTGCGTAATTTATTAGTTAAGTATATTCTAAAAAATATTTTTTTACAAAAAAACTCAACATTCGGAAGAGTGTTGAGCTTGACAAAAATTGTATTATTAGATAATGTATGTTTTTTTGTGGATAAGTTTGTTATACTAGGCAAATAGTAAATATATTCATAGTGTTGCGACTGCTACGATTCCTTTCAAAGTTGCTTCTATAAAACATATTCTATGATATTTTTTTTCGTTCTTTAGTAATTTGATTTCGTTTTCTTTTGGAAGAACTTCTTCTCCAAGGATATTCTCAACTTTATGCATATTATCAAGGATTAGGAATATGCTCTCAATATAGTTACAATTTCCTTTAGTGAATATGCTTTTCATTAATGCAATATTTGGGTTTCCTCAAAGAGCTTCAAGATCGATATTTTTCTTATGTTGAGTTTTTGCTAATACATAAATCATTCAATCGATTTCTTCTGTAATATGTTTTTCTAATTTTATTTTTTTTCTTTTATAGAGTTTATGGAGAGGAACTATGATTAAGAATATTATTAAGTATCCTACAATTATCCAAAAAACAATTGTTGCTGTTTGGAAAGATCGTCATGTGAAATCTGCAATATTTCAGATAATGTTGGTATCTATTCGTTCTGTGATTGTTCACCAAATTGTAGCAAGATTCATGATTAAATTTTTAATTAAAAATAATGTGTTGTGGCTCAAAGACTACTATAATTTTTTCATCTTTTTCTGCAAGAGGAAGTGAATTTCTTCGAAAAATTGGGATTTTTTTATTTAATGCTCGTTTTGTAAAAAGTTTTCATTTGTAATAATCTCATTTTTTAGGAAATCTTATTTTTGTTCAGATAAGTTCTTGTGGAATATCTAATTGATAGTTTCAAAATCTTTGGATTCATACATATGTAATTTCTTTTTCAAGGTTTAATTCTTTTTCTCGAAATCTTTGTTTTCCTTTAATGAAGTAGATTCTTTCATGTGAAAGGAAAATTGTTTGAGATTGGATTTCAAAGAATCAATCTTCAGAATTTTTTAGTCGTTTAATGATGGATGAGATTTCTTCTTTTTTTGGAGAAATTCATAAAGATGTGAATACTGTTACAAGATTATTTCAATTAATTTCTCCTTTTGGGATAACTCGTTCGTAGGCATGAGAAGCATTTCGATATGGATTTAACTTCATTGGAATTAATCGGTTATTTTGGTTTCTTGTTTCATCAAGTTCTGAATAAATATTCTTTCGACTTTCATAGAATGATGATTTTTTACTTAATTTATTTAGAGGGAAAATGTAATTATGTCTGATATTATTTCTGATACTTACTGTTGTATCAAAATTTGTTTTGTCTTGAAAGAATGGAATATCGTTATCTTCACAGTATTTTTCGATACTTTCTTTGTCTTCATAGAGGAGTGGCCTTAGGATTTTTGTGTTTTCAAAATATTGGTTGGTGTCTTCTAGATTCATATTTTTGAATCATTTAATTCCACATCAACGAATCATATTCATAAAGCTTGTTTCTATTCTGTCTGTGAGATTATGTCATAAACAAAGATATTTTATATTATTTTTTTTACAAAAGGTTGAGAATTCTGAATATCTTCGTTCTCTTAGTGATTCTTCATTCTCGTTTGGATATTTTGAGGTATCTCTTTCGAAAATAATAAGGTTTTTATTACTAAAATATTTTTTTAAGAATTCTTTTTCTTCTTCACTTTCTTTTCTGATGCGATGATTACAATGAAGTAGATTTACATTAGAATTGTTCCATTTTTTTTCTTCTCGAAAACTTAGTACTAAGTGAGCAAGAAGCATGCTATCACTTCATCATGAAAGACCAATAGCGATATTATCTTTTTCTGAAAAAAACTTTTCAAAAATATCGAAAATATTAGGGAAATCGTTTTTCAATTTATTATTAGATTTGAAAAGATCTTTCATACATTAAGTGTTAGATAAAGATGGAAATTAGTATAGGGAACTTCTTATTATTGTAAAGTTTTTTTCACTTGAATTTTTATTGCCAAGTCGTACTTTAAAAGGACATATTTTATTATTTTTAAAGTTTGATGGTGTTAGAGGAAATTAAAGAGAAAATAGAAAAAGCTCATAAAGTTGCCTTATTTTGACATGAACATGCTGATTGAGATGCTTTAGGTTCTATGCTTTGATTTTGAAGCGTTTTAGAAAAGTTAGGAAAAGAGGTTTATTATTTTACACCAGATCATCCTAGTCGTGTTTTTGATTTTTTGGGTGTAGAATGAAAAATTAGTTGTGAGTTTGATTATTGAGAATATGATTTATTAATGTTTTTAGATTTTAGTCAGTATTCAAGAATTCCTGTTTTTGCTTTTTGACATGAAGATTATTTTGATAAGAAAGAAAAAGTGATAATTGATCATCATAAATTAGAAAAAACACCAGATAACGCTTTAGTTTATTGTGATTCTGAATCTATTAGTAACTGTATCCTTCTTTATGAAATTGTGAGAGAGTGGTGGAAAGATTTATTAGATGAAAATATTGCGACATATTTTTTTATGGGGTTAGCTACTGATAGTTGAAATTTCCGTTATGATGAGTGAGAACAATCTGTAAGATCTTTCAGGATAGCTGCAGAACTTTTGGAGTTAGGGGCAAAGAAAAAACTGGTTATTGATGAGATATTCCGTAGTAAATCTTATCGTTCAGTTCAGTTTATGCAGATGGTACTCCAGAGAATGCAAAAGATTAAAATGACAGTAGATAATAAAGATATTAATATTATTTATTCTTTTTATGATGAAGAGGAGTTAGAAAAGTATTGAATTGATCATGATGAAGCAGATTATGGACTTCATGTTATGCAGGATATAAGAAATGATGATTTAGTGGTTTTATTAAAGAAATGTGGAGTCTTTATTAATTGATCATTGAGATGAAGATGAGATATTGATTGTTCTGAATTGGCAAAATCATTTTGATGAGGAGGACATATTAATGCTGCTTGATATAAGATTCAGAGTTGTTGATATATTGAAAAAGATGTTAAAGATATGATGGAAGCTATCCAAAAGGCATTAAAAGAAAATTATCAAAAACTTCTTATATGATAAAACTCAATTCTTATTTGGTAAAACTTCTTTTTCTTGCATCTTTTGAACAATTATTTATTATAATTTTAATATGTTTTTTTAGTTCTCTTTAATGAGAATGAAACAATTATTAGAAAAATTCTATACAAAACCTGCTAATGATGCGGCAGTTGATATTGTTGAAAAATATCAACAAGAGTGATTTTCAGTAGTTAATTTCATTTATTTTGCTAATATCGTTTCTCAGAAACTTTTTGATGAAAACGAAAAGACTGAGAAGGAAAAGGAGTATAAAAAGATCTTGTTGAAGTCAGATTTTTTGCTTCCTGATTGAATTGCTTTGCAAGTTTTTTATGCTATGGCAAAGCTTTCATGAAGAATTAAAAGTTCTTGTACGTGGTTACCTAATTTAAATTGAACAGATTTTGTTCCCTATTTTCTTTCTGAAACGAAAAAGAAGTATTGAGCACAAAAGCTATGTATTTTGCTTTATTGAACGAAACAAGAACATCTAGATAAAGTTGTTGAGAAATTGAAATATCAGTGATTTAATGTAATTTATGCACAAGATGGGTTCTCTGATTTTGATTGGGATGCTGCACAGGAGGCATTAGATGAATATCAAGATACTATAAATATTTTGTTAGTGGCTCGTTCTACTACTAAGATTCCTTTGCAAGAGCTTTGGACTAATAGAAATTATCAAAAAATTCAACAAAATAGAATATTGGTTTTCAATACATGATGATTGTTTGATTTCATCGCTTGAGCACAAAAAAGAGCCCCTAAGATTTGGAGAAAATTGAAGTTAGAGTGGTGTTATAGGTTGTTTTCTGATCCTAAAAGAAATATCAATAAAGTGATTAATTCTTTGGCAATTTTTCCTTATACGATTAAGTATATTATTTTGTGAAAGTAAAATAGGATTTTCTAGGTAATTACTGTTTTTTCTTCGATAAAAAAAATTCTGGTTTCTCTTGATTTTCACTCCCTTTTGAGTATTAAAAAATAGGTGAAGAATTTTTTGTTATATTTTTTTATATTTATGTTTTCTTGAGCTAATGAAACCGGTTTATAACGCACTAGAATACCTTGAACCAGAAAAAATATATTCTTATAGTAATCAAGTGAATGATGATATCACTCTTGATGTTTATATACAAATCCAAAGTGAAAAGTTTGTAGATTATCAAAAAGAAATTTTTGAGGAATTTGTAGCTAATTTCGTTGATCAAGTGAGAGATGTGGCTCTTACCTCAAAGGAGATTGAAGAAATGTTTGAAGGACAACTTCAAATATTGAATTCAAAATTACAGGCTTTTGCTGATAAACTTCGTGATGTTCCTAAATGTGAATTGAAATGATATGCTCAATTGTTGTTAGATAATACAGTAAAAACATGGATGATTGGAAGAACTACTTTGGTGATTTTCCGTGATGATAAGATGTATTCTATTTTGGAGAATTCATATAAAGAACAGTGAAATATTGATTTGTTCTCTGATTTTATCTGAGGAGAATTAGAAAGATGAGATATCCTTTTGTATACTTGAGCTAAACTTTCTGAGGTGTTAGATCAACATGATTTTTCTGAAATTGAGCAAGTACTTGAGAAAGAGAATGCTTGAGCATTATTAGATTACTTAGATGAGATTTTGTCTACAAGAGTTGAGAAGAAGGATGTAGGATTCCTATCTTTTTATAGTATTACATGAGTTGAGATTAAAAAATGAGGTCGTTCTAAATGAAAGATTTCTAGTGTGATTTGAAAATATACTTCTAAGATTTCAGGAAAAATTACCTCTAAAATTGATAAGATTAAATGGAAGAAACAAACTAAGAGAGTATTCAATGGAAATAGATATTACATTATGGTTTGAGTCCTTGTTTTAGCTGTGTTGCTTCTTGCTTTCTCAATTTTTAGGCAAGTTAAAATTGATAAAGATAATCAAATATCATATCAGACTCCTAGTTGAGCTATAGTTAATTTAACTATTGATGATATTAGGGCAGATATTTCTTACTTTAAGACTATGGATCCTAATTCAGATGAAAAGTCACAAAAATATAGTGAGATATTACAAAAGATTAGCGTTGTAGAACAACAACAAAAATGGCAAGAAGATATTGCTGAGTTAAAGAAGATCTTAAATCAGGATTATGAAGAATGATTTATGATTAAGACGATATCAAAATTATCTCAGTTTGATGATGAGAAGATTGGAAGAAAGACAAGATTGATAACTTTCAATTCATCTGAAACATCAAAGATGTGAGCTCCTATTAGTATCTCTATTTGAAGTAGTATAAATATTTGATGAGAGAAGGCTGCTATGATGGGAGTAGTAAATGATTCTACTAGAGGAAATCTCGTTGAATATAATCTATGAAATGAAGCAAAGGATTGTTCTTTGAGTATTAGTAAGAATGGTTTGTTCTGTTATACTGAATGAGGAGAATTGTTCTATGTAAATAAATTGTGAGTTGAGCCTATGGAAGTTATTGATTGAGATTGGGCAAGTAAGTCTATTTGAGGACTTTGAACATATAATAAGAGTTTATACCTTTTCTATTCTAATCCAAATAATTTAGGTTCAGCTTTATTGACAAGATATAAGAATGTGTCTGGATCTGAATCTAAATATCAAAGTCCATCTCCATATTCTATAATGGTTTGATCTTGAGTAACATTACCACAAGAACTTGGAGGATTTACTATTGATTGAGATTTCTTGGCTTGGTGAGGTGGAAAAGTTTACCAATTCTGGAGAGATTCAGCTGTAGGAACTACTTTGGATATGCGTGAAATTGAAATGATTGGAGGAGATAAAGTATCATCAAGTTATTCTAATAATGTTGATGTTATTGCTTCTGCTAATTCAGCATTTGTATACTTGTTTGATAGAGATAATCAAACATTTACAGTATATGAATCTAGTCCTACTAAGGCTAATGAGAATTATAAGAGAAATTATAAGTTATATTATTTATTCAGATTTAAGTTTGATTTATCAGAGAGCAATAATCGTATAATCGCTGCTGCTGTTCCTGAGACATCATGAGATAAACCTGAATTATACTTATTAAGTAAAGAATGAGTTAATAAGATTAACCTATATGACTTTATTGATAGTTTAAAGGCTAATAAGAATTTGAAAACTGTTAATGATGCGGAATAATTTTTATGCTCTATAAGAGGGTAAATAGGTGAATAGCTGTTCGTTTTGAACAGCTATCATTGTAATTGTTAATGTATGAATATTTAGATATATTATGTGATAATTATGTTATCTTTGACTTCAAATGAATTGAGAGAAAAATGGGCTGAGTTTTGGCAATCAAAAAATCATGTTAATTTGCCAGAAGCTTCTTTGATTGCTGATAAAGAATCAACAGCATTGTTTAATGTTGCGTGAATGCAGCCATTAATTCCTTATCTTGCTGGTAAGGAACATCCACTAGGACATAGGTTATTCAATATACAGAAATGTGTAAGAACTGTTGATATTGATGAAGTTTGAGATACTTTCCATCTTACATTTTTTGAAATGATGGGAAATTGGTCATTATGAGAATATTTTAAGAATGAAGCTATTCAATGGAGTTATGAATTCTTGGTAGAAGTGTTAGAATTTGATCCTAGAAAGTTGGCTGTTACAGTTTTTGAGTGAAATGATGAAGCTCCTAGAGATGAAGTAGCTGCTTCTGCTTGGAAAAAAGCTTGAATTGCTGAAGATAGAATTTCATATTTATCTGAGAAAAATAATTGGTGGAGTCCTGGTCCTGTTTGACCATGTGGACCTGATACTGAAATCTTTTATTGGGTATGAGAAAGTGAGTTCCCTCCTGAATGATCAAATGTAAAGAGTGATGAAGATAATTGGATGGAGATATGGAATAATGTTTTTATGGAGTTCTATAGAGATGAGAAAGGTAATTTTTCAAAATTATCACAGCATAATGTTGATACAGGAATGTGATTTGAAAGATTATGCAAGGTTCTTCAATGAAAATATAGTATTTATGAAACAGATTTGTTTGCTCCTTTTATTTCTTTATTAGAGAAAGTTGTTTGATTGAAATATGAGGGTAATGAGAGAAAATTTAGGATAGTTGCCGATCATTTGAGAACATCGTTTATGTTGATTAATGATGGATTAACTCCTTCAAATGTTTGAGCAGGATATGTTTTGAGAATGATTATAAGAAGATGTTATTATAATCTTATTCTTTTAAAGAGATTGGGTATTGAAGAAGTAGAAGTTTTTATAAAGGATTCATTTGTTGCATTTAAGGGATTGAGAGATTTTGATGAAGAGAGAATAAAGAAAGTTTTGATAAATGAAATTTCTCAATTTGAAAAAACAATTCATAAGTGAGAATGATTATTGAATGAATTATTAGCTAAGATTACAGCTGATTCTAATCAAGAAAAGAAGTTGTCATGAGATCAGATTTTTATGCTATATGATACTTATGGATTCCCATTAGAAATTACTAAGGAAATTGCTGCTGCTAAGTGAGTTGAACTAGATTTGGAATGATATAAGAAGGCACTTGAGAATGCAAAGGAAAAATCAAGACAAAGTACTAAGGCAATGTTCCAAAAAACAGCTGATTGGTCAAAATATTTGGAATGAGTACCTGCAACTGAGTTTGTTTGATATGAAAACTTGGAGTATGAAAATGTGAAACTATTAAAGGAAATAGAGACAGAAGATGGACAAAGAATACTTATTTTTGATAAAACTCCTTTCTATCCAGAGATGTGATGACAAAATTGAGATACATGAGTAATTGTTCTTGATGATTGACGTGAAGTTGAGGTAATTAGTGTTCAGAAAGTTGCTTGAGTTATCTTACATTTTATTGCTAATTAGATTCTTTATTATTTATAGGAAAGATGCAAATAAGGAAAGTTTCTTTCTTAAAATCGGCTTCTAAGGTTTCTGAATGTCCTAAGGAAGGTCTTTTTGAGGTTGCAGTAATTTGAAGATCTAATGTTTGAAAATCTTCTTTGATTAATATGTTGATGGGGCAAGGAGTTGCAAAAGCTTCTGATAAACCTGGGAAAACTCAATTAATAAACTATTTTCTTGTAAATGATGAATGGTATTTCGTAGATCTCCCTGGATATTGATATGCTAAATCGAGTTTAGAAAATAGGAGGAATTGGATTGATGAAACATATAATTATTTTGTTAAAAGGAATCCTTTAGTTTTGTTATTGATAGATTGAAGTATTCCCCCTCAAAAAATTGATATGGAGTTTATGAGTGAGTTAGATAAGGAAAATCTATCTTTCTTTCTTGTTGTTACAAAAATTGACAAGGCGAATCAGAAGAGTATTTCAAAAAATGTTAAACTTTTAAAACAGGAGATTGTTAAATATATTGGGCATGAGCCAAATATTTTTCTTTCTTCTGCTGTAAAAAAGACAGGAAAGGAGCAAATTCTTTGAGCTATAGAGGAGTATATGTAGTTTAAGTTTTTTTTAAGGTTAACGGTTATCATAAGAAAAATTTATTTATGTGGAGACTATGTAATGTTTAAAAATCTAAAGACATCTACACAAATTTCATTAAGGTTTACGATTTTTTCTGCAATAATTCTTCTAGTGGTAGCATTTATTATGAATGTCTTTTTCTTTTATTCTTGGTATTTTAATGTTCCTGTTTTTTCTAATGAGAATGGAATTATTTGACCATTAGAAATTTGAAATTTTGGTAAGAGGTGAGATATTTGAGAAAAGAACCTTTGAAAAACAAGAGATAAGAATTGATTTTCATGAGAGATTTGAGAAATGCCTTTACCTCCTTTTCAAGAGCGTTGATTATCTTGAGATTTTAATCGTTTTTCTCCTGAAAAGAATTTTCCTCGTCGTGATATTCGTTTTCAGCTTTCTTCTGATGAAGCAAAAGATATTTTATCGCAAAAACATTTTTTGCATTTGATTCAGAGAGATGGGTATTTTTTGTATGTAGATCAAGTAGAGGATTCTGTGTTGGTTCGTAATGTTACGACTCAAGTAGAGTCACAAATAATTTTGTTGTTAATATCGTTATTTGTTTTGATTTGAGGAACACTTCTTTCGTATATTATTTCCTTGTTTTTTGTTAAATCTGCATTGAAGAAATTGAATACTTTAAATGATGCGTTAGAAGGATTAGATATTGATCATCTTGATAAAAAGATTGATGTTGAATGAGCAGAGGATGATGAGATTAATAAGGTTATTAATAAATTTAATTTAGCTATTGAAAAAATTAATCTTCAGGCTTTATGATTAAAAGATTTTGTTAGAAATGCTTCTCATGAGTTAAGAACTCCTTTGATGTGAATGTCGACTTTGATTGATTTTGCTCGTAAATCAAAGGATTATGATTCTTCTATTATAGAGATAAAATGAGAAATCAAAAGGATGGATTCTTTATTGGATACTTTACTTTTGATAACAAAATTAGAAGAAAAAGTTCAGTTAGAAAAGGAAAATATAGATATTATTCCTAAGTTAAACTCTTTGATTGATCAAATTCAGTGAGAGTATTCAGATAAAAATGTTAAATTGAAAGTTTCTTTGCCTTCTCATCTCGAGAAAGAAGTTCATGTGCAATGATTAGAAAGTATTTTCTCAAATTTAATTAGAAATGCTTTTAAATATGTTAATGATGGTTGAGAAATTAAAATTTCTTTGAAGGAAAATGAATTCGGTATCTGGAATTCTTGAGAGGGAATTAAGAAAGATAATTTAGATAAAATTTGGGAAAGGTTCTGGCAATGAGATACATCTCATACAGATGCAAAGAGCTTTTGATTGTGATTATATTTGTCTAAGCTTTTCGCTGAAAAGCAGGGATTTGATTTAAGATGTGACAGTAAAGAGTGAAAATGAGTAACTTTTACATTAAAATTTAATTAGATGAAGCTATCATTATTATTAGTTGAGGATACAAAAACTATTGCTGAAAATATTAAAAAGTATTTAGAATTGGATGGACATACTGTGATGTGGGTTGATCATGGGGCTTATGCTAATGAATTAGTTAAACATCAGGATTTTGATATTATTTTGTTAGATTTGATGCTTCCTTGAGTTGATTGAATACAGATAGCAAAAACTATTAGAGAATATCATCCAGATACTCCTATTTTAATGATGACAGCAAAGGGAGAGTTGGAAGATAAATTAGAAGGATTTGAGGTATGAGCTGATGATTATTTGGTTAAACCTTTTGATTTGGAAGAGCTTGAGGCAAGGATTATGTCTTTAGCAAGGAGATTGCCAAAAAAAGAGGAGTTAGTATTTGAAGATATTCGTTTAGATTTAAATCAAAAAAAAGTTTTTAGGGATAATGAAGAATTAAAGTTTTCGTTAAAAGAGTTTCAGATATTGGAAATGTTGATGAGAAATCAGTGAGTTGCTATTTCAAGATTAGATATAATTGAAGAAATATGGTGATGAGAAGCTTGATTTCAGGAAGATTGAAAATTAGATGTATATTTATCAACAATTAGAAGGAAAATTTGAAAGGACTGTATTGAAACAATTAAAGGGTTTTGATATAGGATGAATAAATAGTTTTCGTAATGAATCAATAAAAATATTTTTTTGGGTAAAATGGTATATTTTCTGTAATACTTAAATTGAAATTTTGTATGGTTTCAGTATTATCTTGTTCAAGTATATTTTATACATCTTACATGTTAATATAATGCCTGAAACAGCACTTGTGATTATTAATATGCAAAATGCATGGATAGAAAAATCTTCTGATTATTATTTAGGAGATATTAATACGATGATTGAAAAGATTAATTATCTTATTTCTTATGCTAGAGAAATGGGATACAAGATTATATTTATCAATCATCATGATGCAGAATGAGCATTTGCTTTAGATAATCCGTTATCTGATTTTATTCCTGAGTTAGCTGTCTGAAAAGATGATACGGTTATTCATAAGTTTAAAGTGAGTTCATTCTATAATACTAAGTTAGATAATGAATTAGCTGGTATTAAGAATATTGTAGTATGTTGAGCATTGACAAATCTTTGTGTAAGAATGTTTGTTGAGGAAGCTTATGATAGGGATTTTAGAATAGCATTACTTGATGATTTGACTGTAACTTATTCTGATGAACTTCATGATTCAACATTACAAGATTTGGCAGATACGAGAGCTGATCTTACTATTCTACCTTTAGATCAATTTGTAGAATAGTTTAATTGGAAAATTTTATTTATAGTTAAAGTTAAAGAGATGGAGTGAGCTAGGTTAGTAAGTGAATTGATTGAAAAATATCATCCAAAAACAATATTAGATTTAGGTGCATGAAAGTGATATTTTAGTATATTGGCGGCTAGTTATTGAGCTCAAGTTGATGCTGTTGAAGATACAAGTATTAGAAATCAATATCCTGATTATTTGAAAGCACATCCAAGTGTTTCTTTCTATGAAAGTAAACTTGATGAGTATGAGATTACAAAAAATTATGATCTTATTATAGCAAAGCATATAGTTATGTATATGGATAAGGACTATGTTTTATGAAAATTTATGTCTTCTATATATCAGCATCTTAATAGATGATGATTATTGTTCTTAACATATCATCATTCAGATTCTGAGTTGTTGAATGAAAAACAAGGGCTTGTTCGTTATGATTTAAATGATTTTAAGTGATTTAGGTGAAATTTTTCAGTGAAAGATTTCTGAGATTATAGTAATCCAGCTCCTTGAATTAATAAGGAGTATAAAATTTGATATGTAATATTGCAAAGAAATTAATTTAGTTCCGTTGGTTAAATTGTGTTATCTTTAATTTTTATTCCTTGTTTTTTGAAAAATAAAAATGTCAGATATGAATATGCTTATAGATACAGTTGCGGAATATGATAATGAGAAAAAGCAATATTTTTTGGGAATATGGGAAAAATTAGTGCTTTCTTTGGCGACGGAATTTGATTATAGAAAAATTTTGGCTTTTCTATGTAATGCATGAGTAATTTGAGTTGATGAAAATAATAAGGAAATATTGATAGGTATTTCTAGTCAATTTGGTTTATCTCAGGTAAAAAAGTTTTTTGATAAGAAATTAAGAGAAGCTGTAAAAAATACTTATAATGTGCAATATGGTGTTAATTATATAATTTACCCTCCATTTTCAGATTCAAAAAACGAGCTTTTGTCTGATTTAAGGAAGTTATTGAATATAAAAGAGCAAGAAAAAAAGATTACGAATAAAGAAGAATCTTCTTTGAAAGAGGAACTTTCCAAGTATTTTTGAAATCTTTTTGATCCAAAGTTTCGTTTTGATAATTTTGTAGCAGGATCTAATAATGAATATGCATTTGCTGTAGCTAAAGCTGTTGCGGAGAATCCTGGTAAAGAAGCTAATCCATTATTTTTGTATGGGAATGTGTGACTTTGAAAGACTCATCTTATGCAAGCAATATGAAATGAGATTATGGAAAAATTTCCTGATAAAGTGGTTATTTATTTACCATCAAATACTTTAACAGAGCAAATTGTCCAAGCAATATTATCAAATAATAAGATTTCGGCATTGAAGAATAAATTTGCTCAGGTTGATGTTTTATTGATTGATGATATTCAATTTTTAGCGGAAAGAGATAAGACACAGGAAGTATTTTTAGATATATTTAATGAGTTCTATACACATAAGAAACAGGTTATTTTGACTTCTGATCGTGCACCAAGAGAGCTTACTAAAATTGCATCAAGGCTTCAGACAAGGTTTGCAACGTGATTAATAGTTGATGTTAAAGCTCCTGATTATGAAACGAGAATTGCTATCTTGAGGTTAAAGGCTCAGTCTATGTGATTTGATATTAGTTATGAACTGTTGTCTTTGATAGCCCAATATATTAAGAGTAACGTAAGAGAATTGGAGTGACTTTTGAATTCGTTGAAAACAAGGCAACAATTTCTTAAGAGAGAAGTAACGAAAGAGGATGTACTTGAGGCTTTGATTACGGCTTGATATCATGTAGATGAGAAACCTACAAATGGTACAGTTGAACGTGTAATAAACGATAATCCTATTAGTAATAAAAATTTTGATGCTATTGTTAATGCTGTTGCTGAATATTATCAAGTAGCTGTTGCTGATATAACATGAGATACAAGAAGATCTGAAGTTATTCAGGCTAGACAAATGCTTATGTATTTGGCTAAAAAATATTTCAGGTGGACACATGAAAAGATTTGAGAATATTTTTGATGAAGAGATCATGCATCTGCAACTTATTCTATTGCTCAGATGGAAAAGAAATTACAAACTGATTCAAAATATCAACATGATTATAATGTTTTTGTTGATTGGATAGAATCAAATAATGATTAGGATGTTTGGAAATAAAAAAAATAGAGAAGGGAATTCTCTATTTTTTATAAGATAAATCAGATTTTTTCGTAAACTTCTTTTATTTTTTTCTCAGAGATTGCATTCGCTTTTGCTGAGTGTTCTTTTAATATTTTTGATACTGATTCATCTGATATTTCCGAATAAGCTTTTTTTATTGGATTAAGTGTTTCTATCATCTTTTCAAACAGATAATCTTTTGCAACTTTATATGATAATCATCAAGCTGTATATTTATTTCTAAGTTCTTTATCTTCTTCAGGAGTTAAGAATAATCTTGTTAGGTGGTATACATTACATTCATCTGGATTTTTAGGTTCTTCAATTGTTTTTGCATCTGTTGGAATCTGTTTTACTTTTTTAAGAATGCTATTCTCTTCTTCTAATAATCCTATGTAATTATTGTAAGATTTTGACATTTTTCTTCCATCTGTTCATAATACAGTAGCAACACTTTCATTAATTACTGGTTTAGGAATTTTGAATGTTTCTCAATAGTTATTATTAAATTTTTGTGCAATATCTCTAGCATACTCAACGTGTTGTTTTTGATCTTTTCCAACAGGGACTTCATCTATATCGTAAAGAAGAATATCTGCAGCCATTAAAATAGGGTAACAGAAAGTTCACATACTGATTTCTCATACTTTTCATTTAGCAACAGCATCTTTATATGAGTGCATTCTTTCCATGGTTCCTAGTATTGTTAAGCAAGTTAGGACCCGGTTAAGTTGTGCATGTCAAGGAATTTCTGCAGGGTTATATACAAGAGTTTTGTTTAAATCAGCTCAACATGCGAGATATAGTTTTAGAATTGTCATGCTGTTCTCTTTTAAAACTTTAGGGTCTTGTGTTTGGGTGAAACCGTGCATATTTGCTAGGAATAGAAAAAATTCACTATCTTCCATTGAGTTTTGCATTTCTATGAATGGTTTTAATGCTCAAAAATAGTTTCCTATATGTAATTCAGATCCTGTTGGTTTTATTCAAGTTAATACTCTTTTTGTCATGATAGTATCTCAGATTTTAAAACATCCTTGAAACAATATGGATGTTTGTTCTATTTTCAAGTAATATAGGAGAAAAAAAGATTCTCTTTATACAGAGAATCTTTTTTGTGCTTGTTATTTTTCAAATAAATCGAGTTGATGGATGTCTGCTAGAGTTTTTCTTCTTCTCCTTTTTTGTGGGAGAATTTGTTTTGTTTCTAGATTGTAGAAGGCATCCATAATACTTCCACCTTTACCAATTCTGATAGTAAACCGTTTTTTTGTGGGAGGGACATCTTGTCTGATGATAGGCTTAATCCAGAATTTTTTTCTTCTGAAATAAATCTCGAGATCCATTAGGTAATACATGCCTAAATCGTAGATTAATCTATCATGAATATCCCATTTCCTTGGTTTTACTCCAGAGGAGTGGTGATGAAAATGATGTCGATTTTTGTTAGAGTATTGATCTTGGGGAGTAGGATCAGGGTGTTTTTCTTTTGCATCTTGATCTGTATCTATAAGAGCTCCTGCAAGATAGGGGAATTGTCCGTATGCAATAACTTTTTTTCTTTTAGTTACTGTTATACTTCTCAGATTGGAACCTCTTTTTAATGAAATAAGAGCTTTCCCTCCATTCCGAATTAAGCTTTCTAAGAATGGGTAATTGTTGTGATAACACGGATAAGATAAAGCCATATTTTATTAAATTTTTGTTTAGCTGTTTGTATAATATTTATTGTTTATAATAAAATCAATATGATTGGTTGTTGTTATTTAAAATAAAAAAACTGTATCTTGAATACAGCTAGAATATTTTTATAAGTAATTGTTTATGTGACTTTGGGCGGGGTGGGATTCGAACCCACGACCTTATCCTTAAGAGGGATCTGCTCTACCAACTAAGCTACACGCCCATTTATTATGAGATTGACGGTTCACAGTATATAAAATTTACTTATAATTTCAATACAAAATATGATTTTCCATTTTAGTTCGTTGAGAATATTGAGAAAACACCATCACTTTTTGAAGAAGAAGATGTGAACTTCAGATTTCTTTTTGGTATGAGGATGTATAAGAGATATTATTTTATGATTAAATAAATCGCCTGAGGATATTGATTTTACAATGCCATGAAATCCTTTAGAATTATATGAATCAATTAATAAAGATTGAGTTTCTCATTTTATTACTGAAAAATTTTGAACAATAACATTGATTCCTAAAAATCAAAAAAAGGGAAAGAATCTAAAATATGAATTAACTCCTTTGCGTGCAGAAACAGGATATGCTGATTTTCGTCATCCTGAGGAAATATTTTGGAGTGATGATCTTTTATTAGATTATCAAAGAAGAGATTTTACAATTAATGCTCTTTATTATTATACAAAGAAGTTGAAAACTCCAAAGTATGATGAAAATAAAGTTCTTTCTGAAGAATTGATTATTAAAGTTTTGAATCAAGAAGGATTTATCTATTTAAAAGATTTTTCAACTCTTATAGTACAAGATAGGAAATTGATTAGTCAATTATTTCCTAAGTGAAAGTGTGATGTGGATTTTCTATATTATTTATTAGATATTCAGAAATATTGATATTCTTTGTGAGAATTTATAGCACCAGAAAAAAAGTATACTGAGATAGATATTATTATAGATCCTGCACTTTGATTGCATGATATTTATCATAAAAAATTGCAAACAGTTTGAGATCCAGATAAGAGATTTCAGGAAGATGCGTTGAGATTATTGAGAGCATTGAGATTTGTTAATGTGATTAATAAAAAACTTCAAATTCAATGAAAAAAGAAGAAATCTGATCCAAAGAATAAGATAAAACTTTTTGATTTTGATCCTGATACTTGGAAATCAGTGAAAAGAAATCATGAGTTGTTAAAGAATATTGCGAAAGAAAGAATAAGGGAAGAATTAGTAAAAACATTTATTAGTTGAGATCCTTTTTCATTGGTTTGATTGTTGGATGAAGCTGAGATGTTATCAATTATTTTCCCCGCATTAGCTTTAACAAAACATGTAGATCAGCCAATAAGATATCATCCATTCGATGTATATACACATATTTTGCTTACACTTTATCATTTGGAAAAAATTAATGATGACTATTTGGTAAGGTTTGCTATGTTATATCATGATGTTTGAAAAGTTTGACAATATGCAGAATATCAAAAAGATCTTTCAAGAGAGGAGATTAGAACTTTGTTAGCATGACCATTAAATCATAGAAATTCTTCTGCTGTTTTAGCATGAGAAGATTTTTCAAAGTTATGATTCTCAAATAAAGAAATAGAAGAGATAGAGTGGTATATAAAAGAGCACCATACACCATGAGAAATTCTTCAGGCTAATCCTAATAATTGGGAGAAAAAATTGAGAAAAATGCTTTCAGAAAATTGATATGAAAGAGTAAATAACTTGTTAGATATTAATATTGCAGATAGATTATGAATGTATAATCCTTTACAAAATGCTAGTGATTTAGCTGATTCTTGGTACTTGAAAGATTTACTTTTAAAAATAAATAAAGAAGAAGGGCAATTTACTGCAAAAGATTTGGTTGTAACTTGAAAGGATATTATGGATTATTTTAATATTGCTCCTTGAAAACTTGTCTGAGAATTATTAGGTGTTGCAATGGATTGGGTATTATGAAATATAAAAGAAAGGAATCATAAGAAACAGATTTTCGCTAATTTAGCGAATTATTTGAAAAATAAGAAAAATCATTTAATTGAAGAGTAGGATGAAATTTTAGAACTATAACAAAGCTTATGGAAACAAAATTGCCACTTCAGTGAAAAAAGGTTCTCATTCTATGAAATTGGTCTTATAAAAATTTGTGAGATGAGTTAATTTTGTTATGAAATGTTCGTTTGCTTCAGCAAAATGGATGTAAAGTTTTGATTTCTGCTTATAATCCTAATTGGTTAAAGAAGTTTTTTTCTCAGTTTTCAGATCTTCAACCTATAGTTTATCTTCATGAATTTCCTAAATGAATACGTTCTTTTTTGAGATATTTTTTTACTAAGACGATAAAGGAATTGAAGGAGTATTGTAGTGTTGATGCTGTTGTTATTTGATGATGAGAGATTTTAACGGAAGAAAGTGTTAATTCGTATTGGTATTGGAATTTTTGATTATTGCCTTTGCTAACTAAACTAAAAAAAATCAATATATATCTTATGTGAGGAATACAAATTCCTAAAAAGAAATTTAATATTTCTTTGTTTAAATGGCTTTTGAAATATGTAAATTACATTTATGCACGTGATGCAGAATCTGTAGAGGAGTTAAAAAATTTCTGATTTGATAATGTGAAATTCTTTATGGATACAAGTTGGTTTGCGTATGATTGGGAAAGTAGGAAGGCAAAATCAGAGGATATGTCTAATACTGTATATGTAAATTTAAATAAAAATTGAGAAAAGTTCCTTGAAAATTTGGTTGTTGATTGTGAGAGTTTCCTTGATCAATGATGCGATTTGAAATATATTTGTGTTAGTAAATGAAATTCGTGAGTATATAATGATGCTTTTTATAAAGCTCAATTGGAAAGGAAATTGAATTTGAAGTTGGAAGTGCTTGATTGGGAAGATGATTTTAATGCTTTTATAGATGAGTTAAGAACAGCTAAAATGGTTATAACACCAAGACTTCATCTTTTTCTTGTTTCTTCTTATTTGTGAGTTCCTATAAAAGTTTATCCATATCAAAAGAAAATATTGAAAATGAAAAAAACGTTGGAAAATTTAGATATGGCTTAGATGTTTTTTAATACCATGATTCCATCTCATTCCTCACTCGGAATAATTTCGTGATTTATTTGATTTTCTTGTAAAAATTTATATAATGTAATTAGTTTTGTTTGATACTTTACGACATCGTCCAAAAGTATGATATTTTCCGAGCTAAGGTTATTGTATATTTTCTCTAAATAGTTTCCGTATTGATTTTTTTGAGCATCTATGAATACAAAATCACAATGCAAGGGTAGTACATTCGCTGTTGTTTCTGATTTCGTAATATCAAATGGATAAAGAGTTGTATTTCGACATTTTGCTTGATTAATATTTCTTTGAGCTTCCAAGTATGATGGATAAGCTACTTCGAAAGTAGTAAGGTGTCATCATCGTTTCTGAATAGTACTTGCAATAACTATGCTGCTGTATCATACGGCAGATCCAATTTCTAGGCAGGTTTTTGGTTGGTTTTTTTCAAGAGTATTACGGAGGATACTTTCGCTTTCTTTGGAGATTAAAGGAATATGTCTAGCTACACAATACGCTCTTAATTGTGTTAAAAATTCATTTAACATTTTAGATTTATATTAAGTTAAAACAAAATGGATACAGTAATGCAGTCAAACATTTCTATTAATTTATGAGATAAAAACAATAAAAAATCTCCTATGCAAAGGTCAAAAAGGACTCCAGCTCCTTCACATCAACAAACTTTATCTTCCGAAGCTTTTTTGAGACATAGAAATGCTCCTGTTCATAAAAAAATAGACGATCCGAAAAAATTAATAAAGAAATGAGAGATTCCAGTGAGAGTTTTTTGATTATGATGATTGGAACAGATATGATCTAATATGACGGTAGTTGAATATATGAATGATATTATAATTGTTGATGCATGAATGGAATTTGCTGATGATAGTATGCCTTGAGTTGACTATATTATTCCAGATATAAGCTATTTAATGGCTAGAAAGAAGAACATAAAGGGAATTATTATTACTCATGGACATCTTGATCATATTTGAGCAGTAAAGAATATTATTTCTAATCTGGATTATCCTACAATTTATACTTCTCCTTTAACTATTTGAATGATAAAAAGAAGTTTGAATGATAAGGATAATAAGAGTTTAAAATATAAACAAGTTGATCCAGATATTGATGTTTTTAAGTTATGAGTATTTACTTTAGAATTTTTTAGAGTAAACCATTCAATTCCTGAATCTATGGGAGTTTCTGTTCATACACCAAAATGACTCCTTGTTTTTTCTTGAGATTTCAAAATTGATTTTACTCCTGCTATAGATAAACCTGCTGATTTATGAAAAATATCTAGAATTGGACAAGAATGAGTAAAAATGTTTTTATGAGAATCTACAAATGCGAATAAGCCATGACATTCTGTTTCAGAAAAAGTAATTTGAGAGAATTTGGATAAAATTGTTAATGCTTATAAAAAAAATAGGTTAATCGTTTCAACTTTTGCCTCAAATGTTTGAAGAATTATTCAGATTATTAATAGTGCTATTAAATATGATAAAGTAGTTTTCTTGGCTTGAAGATCTATGGTTGCAAATGTTCAACTTTGTCAGGAATTATGATATATTACTGCTCCTAAATGAATGATTCGTCAGTTATCTTCTGAAGCAGAGTCTATGCCAGATGAAAGAGTTTTGGTTTTGTGTACATGATCTCAATGAGAAGAGAATAGTGCCTTGGTAAGAATGGCAAAATGAGAGGTAAAAGATTTTATGTTGAGACCTTGAGATTCTGTTTTATTATCTTCTCATACTATTCCTTGAAATGAGAAAGCTGTTGTGGGGATGATTAATGATCTTGTAAAAATATGAGTTGATGTTATTGATGAACCTTGATTGGATACACATACATCATGACATGGATGTCAGGAAGATTTGAAGATGATGATGTCTTTATTAAATCCAGAATATTTTTGTCCAGTACATGGTGAACCTTATATGAGGCATGCAAACAAAAAAGTTGCTATGTCTTTGGGAATGCCTGATGATAAAATTTTATTGCCAGAGAATGGTCAGATTGTTGAAATTTATGATGAGATTTCTTTTGTTTCAGATAAGAGAATTAAGTTGGATACTGTGATGATTGATGGTAAATGAGAGGGGCATCTTTCTTGAGAATATGTGATGAAAGCCAGAAGTATAATGGCAGAGAATTGAATTGTATGACTTATTTTCAAGGTAGATACGAAGACAAGAGAATTAGTTTGAAATATTCAGATTGAATCAAGATGATTTGTTTATTCGTCTGAAGTTAAGAAGATTCATACTCAAATAGTAGAATTTGCTAGGGCAAAATATAAGGATAATGCGAAGAAAAAAATGGATGTAAAAGATAATCTTAAGAGCATTAGAGATGAGTTATGAGAATACATCACAAAAATTATTGGTAGAGTTCCAATGTTAATGTTGATGTATGTTTATATTAATAGAGAAGCTATCCAAAATATTCCTATTGAGTGAAATGATGATAATGAAATTATAGGAATGACATTGGAAGAACAGGGATATAATGATTAGTATTTCGAAGTTTATTAAAAAAAGTAACACATTGAATGTGTTACTTTTTTTCACAGATGAGAAGATGACCTGTGATTATTTTGTTGTCACATACATCACGTAGAGGTAAGATCCCTGTTTCAAATCAACATTCTTTTGCTTGTTTTTCCAGTTGCTCAATTGTATGAGGGAATTGTTTTATTTTAAATTTTTTTCCATTAAAGGATCGTGTAAATAATCTTCTTTGTAAAAAATGTCCGATAAAAAGTTGTCCGTTTTGTTTTAAAATACGAAATGCTTCATCAAAGAAATGTTCGATGTTTTCTATATGTTCAAGAAGAAAGAATGCGGTTAAAAGATCAAATCTTTCATTTTCAAATGGTCGGTCTTTTTCTAAGTCACATACTATCTTTTTTATTCTTCATGGATGTTGTGAAAGAAGTTCTTTTGCACAATCACATGCAATGTATTCATCAGGATTGATTTTTTTGATTTGATCATACATTCTTCAATCTCCAGCTCAAAGATCAAGGACAGAAAAATCGCGTCTTTCTCTAGGAACTAGTCTATTAAAATCTAGACTATAGAAAGAATTTAGGTGGGGTCGATATTTCCTATATTCAGTTTTTGTGAGATTATATCATTCCTCTGGATTCATAATTTCTGCGTGTTTACTGTCGTATGCCATTATTTTATTTTAAGGTAAATTAGTTATTAAGTAGCGTAACTAATTCATTTAAATCTTCAATACTTTCTTGATGTGTTTTTCCTGCTCTTTGGAGATGGAGTGCATTGAAATTATGATTTTTAGGTAATATATAATCTTTTTTATAGTTATCTCATATGAAAAGAATTTTGTCTCAACTTTTATTTAATCTGTTTTTTAGATTTTCATAGTGTTGGTCCTCTCATTTAGGGAATTCTTCTTGAAAAGAAAGAATAATTTTGTTAACAATCTGGTTAAAATATTTTATAATTGGTTCTTCATAGGGTGGTAATAAATAGCTATCTATTAGAATGGTATATTTCTCTTTTAATTTATTAAGTACGTCAATTGTTTCAGGATATGGTTTTATTGTTTTTAAATCGTTTTTAATAATCGATAGAAATTCATTTTTTTTATTTTCATTTTTGAATTGGATTGTATTCAAAACATCTTCAAAGGTATTAGTTTTTTCTAAAATTTGGAAAATCTCTTTTTGCTTTTGAAGTGAATAGTCTTCAAGGTATTTTCTAATTCTTAATTCAGGAGTAGTAAGTAGAGTTGAGTATGAATCAAAAATAATTGTATCGATATTTGATAAGTTATTTTTATTAGGATGGTCGATTATAGCCATTACAATGCTTTTTATAAATGAATTTTTTATAAAGATTTAAGGGGTTGTTTACAAGAAAAAAGATTTTTTCGTTAAATCACTTGATTTTTTAGTTCACTTATTTATTTATGGGATGTTATGTTAGCTTTTTAACATAGTGACCGCTCTGGGTTTTTCTCATATTTATGGCACCTTGACAGAGTGGTCTATTGTACGGGTCTGCAAAACCTTGGTTCGTCGGTTCGAATCCGACAGGTGCCTTGTTAACTGTTATGAGAACCAAGAGAAAACTATCTGTTCCGTACGTAAAGCCCCAACACAGTTTGGAGCTTTTTTTATTTTGAGTTTTTTTAGAAAACGTTTTGCAATCGTTTTGTGAATTGCTATATTCAAGTGCGATGTTTAATTATTTATGAATAATCCATGTTGAATCGTTATAAAAAATATTATGCAGAAATAATTGCTTCATATTTTTGAGTACAAAGTGATGAAATTTTTGATTTGATTCAGTTGGCTCCTGATAATGTTGTTTGAGATTTCGCGTTTCCATGTTTTCAATTTTCAAAGCTTCAGAAAAAAGCCCCTAACCAGATTGCAAATGAGTTAGCTGAATTCCTTCAGGGAAAATGAGGAGATTGTTTTTCTTGAATTCAGGCGGTGTGACCATATGTTAATGCTATTGTTAATATGGAAGGTTTAGCGAGAGAAGTAATAACTAATGTTTCTAGCCAGAAGGAAAATTATTGAAGAGGAGTTAATACAAATAAAACTATGTTGCTGGAATGATGGGCTCCTAATACTCATAAAGCTGTTCATATATGACATATAAGGAACTTTCTTTTAAGTGAGAGTATTTCTAGAATTTTGGAATTTGCTGGAAATAAAGTAATAAAAACATGTTATCCTGGTGATATTTGAGCTCATGTAGCAAAATGGCTTTGGTATTATAAAAACTATTTGAACTCTGAATTTCCTAAAACTAATTTTACTAAATGGATTTGAGAGGTATATACTTTGGCTACAAGAAAGATTGATGAAGATCCAGAATTTTATAAGCCACAAGTTGAGAAATTACAAAAAGATTTGGAGGATTGAGATGAAGAATTGGTTGCACTTTGGAAGGAGACTAGAGAACTTTGTTTGCAGGATATTAAGCATATTTTCGCTGAACTTTGAACAGAAAAATTAGATAAATGGTATTATGAAAGTGACGTTGAGAAGCCATGAATTAAAATTGTTAATGATTTATTGGAGAAAGGTATTGCAAAGAAGTCTGAATGAGCGGTGGTAATGGATTTAGAGGAATGGAATTTATGAGTATTCTTGTTATTAAAATCTACATGAGCATCATTATATTCGACAAAGGATATAGCTCTTGCTTATAAGAAGAAAGAGGATTTCCCTGAATATGATAAATCTCTTTATGTTGTTTGATTGGAACAGGATCATCATTTTCAACAGTTATTTAAAACATTGGAGATAATTTGATTTGAGTATGATAAATTGTGGCATGTTTCTTATGCATTGGTTGATTTGATTGATTGAAAGATGTCTTCTCGTGCTGGTAATGTTATTTTGTATGAGGATTTTCGTGATGATCTTCTTGCTAAAGCTAGAGAAATGGTAGAGACTCGTGATTTTAAGGATGAAGAAAAGGAGAGGATAGCTCATGATGTTGCTTTTGCAGCTATGAAATTTGGTATGTTACTCCAAGATTCTGAGAAATGAATTCTTTTTGATAAGCAACAAGCATTGTCGTTTGAATGAGAAACATGACCATATCTTCAATATATGTATGCAAGAATGTGCTCTATATTCAAAAAGGCTGAGTGATTTGATTTATGAAATGCCAATTATTCTTTATTGAAAACTCCTTCAGAAAAGAATTTGCTTTTACAGATTGCAATGTTTCCAGAGTTAGTTCAAAGAAGCGCTAGTGAGTATAAACCTAATATTATAGCTAGATTTGCTTTGTGATTAGCTAAAGGGTTCTCAAGTTATTATCATCAATCTAAAGTTTTAGATTCTTGAGATAAAGAACTTTCAATTGCTCGTTTGAATTTGGTAAAATCTGTTCAACAGGCTATGAAAAATGCTTTGGAATTATTAGGAATTGAAACTCCTGAGAGTATGTAATTTATTTTTTTGTTGGTATATGAAAAAAATTTGGGTATGAGCTGTTATTTTTTCTTTGTTTTTTTTGGATCAATTAACAAAATATTGTTTCTATAATTTATGAATTTGAAAAGAGTTTGTTTTGTTAGAACCTGTATTTAATACTTGAATTTCTTGGGGGATAGGTGTAAATCTGTGGCTGATAATTGTGTTATCTTTTTTATGATGAGCAGCTTTTATATGGCTTTGGAATAAAAAATATTTGAAAGATTGGGAATTCATTTTCTTATTTGCGGGGACATTGTGAAATCTTATTGATAGGATTTTACTTCATGGGGTAAGAGATTTTATTTCGGTTTGAAATTTTCCTGTTTTTAATCTAGCAGATTGTTTTTTGACGGTGGGAGTTTGTATCGTCCTTTGTCTTGAGATTTCCTCTTGCATTCATAAGAAAAAAATATAATTTACTTGTAACTATTAAAGTTTTTTATTTATAATTACTAGTTATTATGCAGTATCAAGGATTTGTAAAATTTATTTGACCTAGAGAAACTATTTGAGAGGGGATTGAAAAACAAACAATTGTTTTAGAAGAAAATACAGATAGAGAATATAAAGGATCTATAGCTGTTGATTTTTTCAGAGATAAGATTGCTCTTCTTTCTGATGTAAATACGGGTGATCTTATTACTGTTCATTTGAATTTTAGAGCAAATGAATCTAAGAATCAACCAGGAAGATGGTTCAATTCAATTACATGTTGGAGAATAGAAAAAGCTAATGCATCTGCAGGAGATTCAAGTGATGAATTACCTTTCTAATTGATTAGATATATTTAAGAAAAGTAGCATTTGCTACTTTTTTTTATTTATTCATTGCTTATTCTATGTGATAGTAGTATCTATTTTCTTCTTTTAGTAGTGGGAAAAGTTTTTTTAAATCAGATTTTTTAATTTTTTCATATTTATTAAGAATATCATTGAGAGTTAGAATTTCTTTGTAGTTAAGATATTGTCATCCGAGGAATCATGCCATTTCATCAGATGTTTCTATTCACATTTGGATGTTTCATTTTATGCTGTTTTTTGTATTTTCAAATTCTTCATCAGTAAAGCCTTTTGATATGAATTTATTAACTTCTTCATCAATTTTTTTGATTCAGAAATCAAATTTTCCTTTTTCTAATCAAGCTCTTATATTGAAGATTCAATATTCTTTTGAATATCAATGATATGCTGAGATATAATAGCAAATTCATAATTTTTCTCTGATGTTTTGAAATAATCTTGATGACATATTTCATCCTAGAATTCAACAAAGTAGTCTTGCAGGATATATTTCTTCTTGATCTCAATTAAATCCTTTCATTGTTATAATGACATGGTTTTGTTCTGTCTTTTTTTTGAATTTTCAATGATGGTTCTTAGGAAGATGCCATTTAAATTTGGGCTTTTCTCTTTGTTTCTTTTCAGGTAGTTTACTGAAATATTTTTCAATAAGTTTTTCTAATCTTGATTGATTTAAGAGATTTCAAGCAATAGTTATGATTAGATTATCTTTTGTGTAAAGTAGTGATTTGTAATTATATAAATCATCACGTGTAAATCTTAATATATTTTCTTCAAATCAAATTATGGGTCTTCAGTATGAATTATTTCAGAAAAAATATTTTTGTCGTTTTTCTCCTAGTACAGATACTGGATTATCGTTATACATTTTGAGCTCTTGGATGATAACTCCTTTTTCTCTTTCAAGTTCTGGTTCTAAAAAAGTTGCGTTCATAAGCATATCAGCTAGAACTTCTAGTCAGTATTCTGCAAATTGTGGAGCTGATTTTATATAAAAACTTGTTGTGTTTTCTCAGGTTCAAGCATTGTAAAAAGCTCATATTCTATCTAGAGCAGTAGCGACTTCTTTTGGTGTTTTTCGTTTTTTTCATCATTTGAAAAACATATGTTCAAGAACATGAGAGATTCAGGCTTCTTCTTTTGTTTCGTATGTAGATCCTGCTTTTACTCAAATATCTATTGTAACGGAATTTCATTCTTTCATTGGGGCAAAAATGCAGTCAATCCCTGCAATATTTTTAATTTCGTAATTCATATATTATTGACTAATATAAAAATTCCAAGCATCTCTTACTGCATCAATGATTGTTCTTTTTGGCTCCCATCATAATATTTGTTTTGCTTTTGTTGGATTTGCTACAGAAATTGCAACATCTCAATCTCTTCTTTCTCCTATTTCATGATTAATGTTTTCTCAACAGATGGTTTCCGCTATATTGAGCATTTCTTTTACTGATTTTCCATTTCATGTTCAAATGTTGAATATTTCAAATGATGGAGTAATAGTTTCCTCAATATTATTATTTAATTCTGCTTTTTTTAGAAGATATTCATAACTTTGGAGATGTGCATCAGCGAGATCTTCTATGTGTATGTAGTCTCTTATGCAAGTTCCATCTGGAGTAGGGTAGTCATCTCAAAAAATTGTAATTTTTTCGATTTCTTTTTTTGCTACTTTTAGGAGAAATGGAACTAGGTTAGTGGGGATTCATTTTGGATTCTCTCACAATAATCATGTGTGATGTGCTCCAATTGGGTTGAAATATCTTAAACAAATGATTTCAAATCCTTTATGTTGAGCCATATCTTTCAGTAGAAATTCCATAACAAGTTTCGTTGTCCCATAAGGATTTGTTGTATTTAGACGGTCTGTTTCTGTGAATGGTGGAATATTTTTTTCGGTATCGTATACTGTGGCACTTGAAGAGAATATTAAATTCTTAACTTGATGTCTATCCATAACTTCAAGTAGATTAATGGTTCAATTAATATTATTATCATAATATAAGAAAGGATCATGACAGCTTTCTCCGACAGCTTTTTTTGCTGCGAAGTGGATTACTCAGTCAAAGTGATGAGTTTCAAAAAGATTGTCTAAAAAATCATAATCTCTTACGTCTCATTCATAAAAAGGGATTTCTTTTCATGTAAGTTTTTTGAGTCCTTCGCATACTTGTTCTTTGTGTGTATTAGATAGGTTATCTACTAATACGATATCATATCATGCATCTGAAAATAGGGCTGCAGTGTGAGACCCAATGTATCATAACCCTCAAGTTATGAGGAGCTTTTTTGGTTCCATTATTTTACTTAAAATAAAAGGAAAAACGTGAGAAATATAGCGATTCAATGGGGTAAAGTCAAGTTTTTAAGTATGATATAGTTTTTTACTGGTATTTTGTTATTTTTTATGTACAAGATAGTGTATTAAAAACATAAAAAATCTTATCAAAAAATTGCATTATTTTGTTTTGTGGTTATAATTGTGTTTGTAAATCATTTTGTTTATATTTTAATCTCATAAAATAAAATGAAAAAAACAGAAATTAAAAAGATTATTCCATTAGTTTGAATTGGTGTTTTAGCATTGTGATGAGTATGATATTCGTTAGATCCGTTAGAGATTAATACTAGTCTTTATAATGCTGTACAAAAGATTCAAGAAATTCACTTTTGAGCGGATGTTGGTTCTAGTGTATGATTTAAAAATGGTTTATGAACAGTGTTACAGATTTGATGAACTGTAGAAAGTGATGGAAATATGAAAAGAAAATTAGGAGATGTTTCAAATACAACTACAGCGAATTCATCAGTTATTTGATGAACGGGGAACAAAAACCTTGTAGATGATAATACAAACTTCATTTTATGATGAGAATCAAATAAAATAGAATGAAGTACAGGAGATTCTGTTATTTTGTGAGGAAAATTAAATACAGTAAGTAATGCAAAAGATAGTGTTATATTAGCATCTGATCATACTAATGTTATGAAATCTGAATCAGCGTGAATTTGAGTATCTACAGGTACTGTTAATTGACAGGATTCTGCTGCGTATGCATGAGAAAATGTAAATGTTAGAGGAAATGAATCATTAACTTTTTGATCAAAAATAAGGGTAAATAATAATAATGTATTTGTTTATAATTCAAAGGATTCAACATTATCTACGACAGATAATAATGTATTTGTTGTTAGTGCAGATCATGGTATGATTATTGGTGGAGATGCTTATACTGATACAGGAATCCAACTAACAGTACATGGAGCTGTAAGAGTATGATCAAATACATGTGATGATACTAAGTTAGGAAATATTTATACTGTTCAGTGAGCAAACAATGTTACTTGTACTTGTTCATGTTCAAAAGTAAAGGATTGAGATCTTACAGTAGCACAATGAGTTCCTTTAACAGATGCAGGACAATGTGCAAGTTATTGTGCAAATCCTAATCCTCAAAATCCTTACGAAATTGAAGCTTGTTGATCTAGAGCATCAGAACTTCTTTCTGATGGTACTTGGACATGATCATATGAGGCAGATGAAACAACATGGAGACCATTTACAAATTTTTGTGCAGATGGTGCTGTATTGCAGGAAAAACCTAATAATATATCATTCCCTGCAAAGTGATCTCAAACAACATGGCATTGTAAAAATTCTTGAGCAGCTGCAGTTGAATGTAAGGCAGATAGAAAAAATGATTTATCTGAAGAGGCTCATTGTTGAATATATGGAAGTTGAAATACTTTAGATACGGTTAGGGAATATCCTGCAAAACAAACTGGATATTGAACTATTCAAAAAGAAAATTTTTGTTCAAAATGAACTCCATATAAAAAAGTAATAATGAATTGAGCTATAAGGCCAAATGGTACACAATTTCAACATGTTTTCCCTGCAAAAGGAGAATCCTTGTCATGGTATTGTAAGTCAGAATCTCATTGAGATGTAGATATAAAATGTACAGCAAAAAGAAATCCTTGTAGTTATTGTGCTGCCGAATGAAATAATGGAGGATTTGAATATTGTGTTGATGTAAATTTTAGAACAGTTTCTTTTGATCCTAATTGTAAGGAAGTAGAATAATTTAAATTATATTAATGAAGAGTGATGGAAAATTATTTCGTCACTTTTTTCTTGATTGAAAATCCTAGATTGATATAGTATTTGTAATTGTAATTTATTATGATTAAAGTTTTATGAAGCTTATAGTGTGACTTTGAAATCCTTGAGAAAAATATAAAAACACAAGGCATAATGTTTGATTTTCTATGTTGACTGAATGGAATGATTCATTCCTTTTTTGAACTTGGAAATTTGAGTCTAAATATAAAGCTGATTGTATTTTCTCTGAATTGAATTGAGAGAAGGTGATTTTGTGTAAGCCTCAAACATATATGAATCTTTCTTGAGAATCTGTTGCACCTTTGGTGAATTTTTATAAGATTTCTTTGGATAATATTTTAGTTATTCATGATGAAATCGATTTTGTTACATGAAGAATTGCTTTAAAGCTTTGATGAAGCCCAGCATGACATAATTGATTGAAAAGTATAATTGAAAAATTATGATCTCGTGATTTTTGGAGATTGAGAATTTGAATTGATAGACCTGTTAATAAAAATCAAGTTACTGATTGGGTACTTTGAAAATTTACTTCAAGTGAGAAAAAAATATTAGAGGAAAAGAGAGAAGATATTTTTAATGAAATAAATTCCTTTATTTGATTAAATTAAGAATTTTAGTTAGTTATTGGTAGTTTTATGTACATTCCTTTGCATTGACATAGTACTTATTCATTTTTGGAGGCAATATGAAAACCAAAAGATATTGTTAAGAAGGCGAAACAACTTTGATTGCCGGCTATTTGATTAACTGACATTGATGTTATGTATTGAGCTATTCAGTTTTATCAAGCAGCGAAAGATGAGGAGATAAATCCTATTATTTGAGTAGAAATAGGCTTCATTCTTGATATTAATAATATAACCAATCTTAAAAGTGTGGGATCTCTTTGTTTAATTGCTACAAGTGAAGAAGGATATCTAAATTTAATGAAGATAGTTTCTTATGCTAGCCAGGATGGATTTAAAGGAAGACCAACAATGGATATTCATATATTAGAAGAATGTAAAGGATGATTGATATGATTTTGTTGATGAATAGATTCTTGGATTTTTAAATTATTGTCAGCTTCTGAATCACTTTCAAGAATAGAAGAAATTGTCGTGATGATAAGGGATATTTTGTGAAAGGATAATTTTTATTTTGAAATGATTGCACAAGATGAGAAGATTCATTGAAATATTGCCCAAGTAAATAAGACAATTCTTTCTTTATCAGAGAAATTGAAGATTCCATGTATTGTTAATAATATTTATTTGTATCCTAATTCTGATGATAAAACGACTCAGGAACTAGCTATGGCAATAAAGGATAATGTTAAGATATATGATCCTCAACATAGGGTGACAAACACAAAGAGTTATATTATGTTGGAAGATGAAATTGTTGATATTTGTAAAAATAATTGATATTCTGAAGATTTGATTAAAACTTGGGTAGATAATACTCAGATTATTGCCGATCGTTGTGATGTATTTATAAGGATGAAACAATTACTATTTCCAAAATATGCTGTTGAAGAAGATATTCAGGAGGTCTATGAACAGCATAAGGATGATTTAATTATTGAAGATTAGTTATATTAAGCTTATTTTATAACAAAAAATGTGCTTGAAAAACAAGTGCATTTTTTTATAGTGTACTGAAGTCATATTTTTATTATTTTTTTATACTGATGGCAAACGAGAAAAAACCTTTGGATAAAATCAGGAATATCGGTATCATGGCGCATATTGATGCTGGTAAAACTACGACTACAGAAAGAATTTTATATTATACTGGTAAAAAACATAAGATCTGAGAAACTCACGATTGAGAAGCAGATATGGATTGGATGGAACAAGAAAAAGAGAGAGGTATTACTATTACTTCAGCTGCAACAACTTGTTTCCGGCATGATATTCAAATCAATGTGATAGATACCCCAGGGCACGTTGACTTTACAGTAGAGGTTGAAAGATCATTGAGAGTTTTGGATTGAGCTGTTGCTCTTCTAGATGCTTCACAAGGAGCAGAACCTCAAACAGAAACTGTTTGGAGACAAGCTGATAAATATGGAGTTCCAAGACTTATATTCGCTAATAAGATGGATAAGATTGGGGCAGATTTCTATATGTCTCTTGATTCAGTTAAGGATAGATTAAGTGATAAAGCTGTACCTATTCAACTTCCTATTGGAAAATCTGATACTTTCGAAGGAGTTGTTGATCTTGTAACAATGAAATCATATCATTTTGAATGAGATAAAGGAAGTGATGTAGTAGAGGGAGAAATTCCTGCAGATATGCAAGCTCAAGCAGCAGAATATAGAGAAAATATGATTGATGCTATTTCTATGTTTGATGATGAATTAGCTGAAAAGTTTTTAGGAGGTGAAGAAATTAGTGTAGATCTTATTAAAAGGGCTATCAGAAAAGGAACTATTGATAATGAATTATATCCAGTACTTTGTGGAACTGCTCTTGGAAATAAGGGAGTTCAATTAGTACTTAATGCTGTTGTTGATTATCTTCCTTCTCCAATTGATAGAGGAGAAATGGTTTGACATAATCCTGATCATGAAGATCAAGAAGTAAGAAGAAAGCCAGATTTAAATGAACCTGCTTCTGCTATTGCTTTCAAGATTATGACTGATCCTTTTGTTGGAACATTAACTTTCGTAAGAGTATATTCTTGAGTTATTAAGTCTTGAGATACTTTGTTGAATTCAGTTACTGGTAAAAAAGAAAGAGTTTGAAGACTTTTGCTTATGCATGCTAATAAGAGGGAAGAAATTTCTGAGATTAGCGCATGAAACATTTGTGCTTTCTTATGATTAAAAGAAACTCAAACATGACATACATTGTGTGATCCTGCTAAACCAATTGTTCTTGAAAAAATGGAATTCCCTGATCCAGTGATTCATATTGCTATTGAACCTAAATCAAAAGCAGATCAAGAAAAATTATGATTAGCTCTTTCAAAATTAATGGCTGAAGATCCTACATTTACTGCTCATTCTGATGAAGAGAGTGGACAAACAGTTATTGGAGGAGTTTGAGAATTACATCTTGATGTTATTGTTGATAGATTGAGAAGAGAACACAAGGTTGAAGTAAATACGTGAAAACCACAGGTTGCTTATAGAGAAACTATATTCCAAACTGCTACAGCTAGATGAATCTTTAAGAAACAATCTTGAGGTAGATGACAATATGGAGACGTTGAATTAAGACTTGAAAAATTACCTGATGATAAGAACTATGAATTTGAATCAGAAATTAAAGGTTGAGTAATCCCTAACGAATTTATTCCTGCTATTGATAAAGGAGCAAGAGAAACTATGGCTCAAGGACTTCTTGCAGGATTCCCTATTATTAATGTAAAGGTTGTTCCTTTCTTTGGATCATACCATGATGTGGATTCTTCAGAAGTTGCATTTAAGGTTGCTACATATAAAGCATTTAAAGAGGCTTTCTTTAAAGCTTCTCCAGCACTTCTTGAACCAATCATGTCAGTTGAAATTGTTACTCCTGAAGAATATGTTGGTACAGTAATGGGAGATTTGAGTTCAAGAAGAGGTATCATTTTAGGACAAACTCCTAGAGGAAGTGCTACAGCTATTCAAGCTAAAGTTCCTTTGGCTGAGATGTTCTGATATGTAACTGATCTTAGATCTAATACTCAAGGTAGAGCTGCATTTACTATGGAGTTCTCTAACTATGACAAAGTTCCAGAAACTATTGCTAAGAAAATTATTGAAGAAAGAGCTGGAAAGATTAAAGGAATGGATGAAGAATAATTATATTTACTTTCTTTTGAAAAAAGGTGTCAAATGACACCTTTTTTTATTCTTTTAATAGTTTATCAATTTGTTTAAATATTTTATCAGCATCTTGCATTCAATCTATTTTTTTTAAGAGTCCAAGGCTTTCTATGTATTTGAGAGCAGGAACTGTTTCTTCATTATATTCCATAATTCTTGTTTTTATTGCTTTAATATCAGCATCATCATTACGGACATATAGTTCTCATCAACATTCACTGCATTTCTTGATATTTGGTGTTAGTGCTGTTGAATGGATTTCTCCACAGTTTTTACACATTTTACGTGTAGCTAGTCTTTTGTATACTTCTTCTTCTGGAATTTCTAGTTGAATAACTAGTGGTTTTTTTCATTTTTTTTTGAATTCTTTTAGAATACCTTTTGTTTGTCAAATTTTTCTTAAGCTACCATCTGCAAGAATAAATTTGTTTTTTGTAGTTTCTAGAAAGAGGCTAAATAGTTTAATAATAAATTCATCTTCTACTAGAAGTCATTTATTTACAGTATCTTTTAGATATTCTCAAATGAAATTATCGTTACTCATTAATGCTCTTAAAATATTTCATGTTTCAAAATATGCAACTTTTTTTCAGTATTTTTTTAATATTCTTTTAGCTTGAGTCCCTTTTCAGCATCATTGGATTCATGCGAGGATTATGTCTTTCATTTTTATTTTTTAATTTAAATTTTATTCTTCTTGTAAACTTTGTGTAGAATCAAGAAGAGGATTATACATGGAAAAGAGTAGTGAGATAACATCTCTTGTGTTCATAAGTTCTGTTTTAACTCATAAACTTCCTAGTCATTCTTGTACGAGTGCTATTCTTGTATTGAGCATATTTTGTCATTTTACAAATTCTCTGTATCTTGAAACAATACTTTCAATATTGTCTCTACTATTTAGGGCATCAATAAATCTACTTCGCCATGGTTTTTTTACTTGATCACTATCAACAGCACCTGAGTAATATGGAATGACAACATAGAATTCTTTTACATAAATAAGTCCTTGTTTCATGTTTATATTTTCTAGGAACTCTGCATAATCTTGTCATTGTTCTTTTAATGCTGATTGTTCTATTTTTGAAATATTATTTTGTACATAATTTAAATATTCTCTTAAGTCTAGATAGGTATTACGAACGAGAAATTGTAGAGGAAATTCCAAACTGTTTAAAAATCTTTTATATTGTTCAAGAATTGTTTGTATTTCATCAAAATTTTTCAGATCAAGATTTACTCCGTCTGCTTTAAGTATTCATCTAATTCATCAATCTTTTAAAATTAGATATCAATCTTTAATTTCAGATATAGGAAGCATATTCTCAGTATTAAATTGAGATTCTTGTTTTCCTTTTTGAATATGATTTTTATCTATATCTTTAAATAACATTTTTGTTTTATTTATTTAAAAGTTTTTTATTGTGTTAATTTCATATTGTCTGTTCCCCGTATTTGGTAGAACCAGTATATCATCGAAATAATGAACCATGCAACAGCCATGAATAGTAGTGCAATCAAAATTCATTTGATATTCTTTTTTGCATTTTCAATTTCTTTGTCGTCTCAAACAACAACTTTGTAGAAGTTAAATATTAATAGAAGTAATGTTATAAAACTTGCAAAATATAAAACATAATTTATGATTCTACGAATATAATAAAGAGCAACTCTTGGTTGGTCATCTGCTCATTCTATTTCTGTTGATAAGTGAAATGCATGCATAATTTTTTTGAGACTTGTCGTATTTGAGTTGACTTCTCAATATATAGCTTCTTCTCTTACTGTTTTTCAGAATTCTGTATTCATGGAACTAGGAATTTCAGGACTTGATCCTCCATTATCATAATAGAAGCTGTTTGCAGATGTTGTATTAATACTTTCTGAAAAATTACTGGTAATAAGTAATAATCATCATATAATTAATAATAGTTTTTTAAATTTCATGCTTATATTTTTAGTTATTAAATTTATTGTGTTTTAAGTTTTTAACGAGTTAATGCTCAAAGGTGGTTAATAAACCAGAATATCATACTTACTATGAACCGGCTTATTGCAATTCATACTATTCATATTATAATCCTTCTTAATGTCTTTTTTCATGTATCAAATTTGTTTTGATCTCATGCAGCTGTAAGCATTTGAACTCCAGCGAATATTAATATAATTAAAGCAATAAAACTCACAATACTTAATGCAAAATTTAGGATTCTTTGGATTAGTTTTACAGTTCTTGTTGTTGCTGTTTCTTGCGTTTTATCTAATTCATTTGTATCTACTAAATTGTGAATTATTGAGTCTTCGTTTTTAACTCCTGCATTTATTCATTTTGTTATTTCATCTTTATCTTCTGGAATGATTTGAGAATCTTTTGTTGTTAGAATATTATCAAGTAGTTGAGTGTTTCATAAACTATGATTTGCAGCCATAGTTATTGAAATTCAAAAAAATGTAGCACAAGTTATAACTAATGTTAATAGGTAGTAATTGTATTTTCTTTTCATTTGAAATCCTTGATATAAATGTTAATTAATTATACTTAGAATGGCTAAAAAATCAAATTTCTTCTGATTTTTTATTAAATAATTGTCTTGTATTTAACTGGTATTTTATTTTTAATATTGTTGTATTTTTTGATATAAAAATATTGCTATATTTGGTTTAAATTTTTTCCCAATAAAAGCTGTAAAATTAAAGCCTATTAATGTATTATGATTTGAAAAGTATTTCTATAAATATCGCTTGAAAAAGTGTAATGAAAAAATAAGAGTATAGGGAGAAGTTTTATATTTCTATGCTCTTTTTTATGATTAAAAAAAAGGTGCTATTTGGATTATTATTTTCTTGATTTATATTTTTATCTTTTTGAAATCTTACATTTTCTCAGACAGTAACTACTAATTGGGAAGATGCAAAATGATGTATGGCATTTTCTCGTACAGTTAATACTTTTTTGAAAGAGAATCCTGATGCTAAAGAAGTAGATTATGAAGATGTTATTGTTGAATTACCAGTAGATGAATGACTCTCTAATGATGGATCAGATACTTATTTTTCCTATTATGATGAAAAGGATAGAATTATTACTGTTGTGAAAGGAGCTAAGAATGCTGATAGTTCTGCTATTAATTTTGATTTAGCAAAAAAAATAGCTAAGTTATCTGTTCCAAAGAATTTTTCAAAAATGGAGACAAGGTTTTTGGATAATGATTATTTGATTATAACAACAGAACTTCAGTGAAAAGAGAAAGAAACATTGGTCCTTATTTATTCTATAAAAAATGATAAATTAACTCCAGTGCAGTATTTTAAGCAAACATGAAAGTCTGTTTTAGTTCATTTACAATGAAAGAAACTTTATGTCATTTCAGTTGCTCCATTATCTAAAACAGATGCTCAGAATTTTGTGAAAAAAGATTGAGATTTATGAACTATATTCCCTAAATTAGAGTCTTGAGTAAAGTATTGAGAGATAGTAACTGAGAATAAAGTTTCAAGATGTCAGGATTATAAGTATTATTTTCCAAGGAATTGAAAAATGCCTGAGTTTTGGAGCTTTACTGTAATGGATTTATCTAATACTCAATTTCCAAAACAGCATTTATTCTTCTTATGAAGATTCCTACAATTTAAGTTTGCTAATGATTTTCTTTATGCAACATCAGAATCTGAAGATGGATCAACTGCTATAGAAAAGTTCTGATTAGCTCCTAAATTGAATTATCAGAAAATTAATCAATTATCATGAGAGGTTTTGGATAATTGAATAATCGTTAATTGAGTAGATAGTGCATATATTACAAAACTTTCTAGTTGAAAAATGAAATCTTATAGATTTACGAGTTTTGATGAACGTTTCTGAAAATTAGAAGAAGTAGAACTTGCTAATTGAAATGATGAATATTCATTGGTTCAGCAATTGTGATGAAATATTGTTGTTCAAGGTAAAGATGATCCAATAATTCTTTGAGAATGGAAAAATTGAAAAGTAATTAAGAAAAACGTAGTATTATCGTGAAATGGAAATTTTTATCTTCATTCTGATTCTCCTTTGAAGTTTTTAGTTGTTCAAACTGAAGGTAAAATTAAGCTTTCTTTTTATGAGGAAAGGGGTGGAAATTTAGATAAAGTAAAAACTTATTATTATTCTTGATTTACTACTTTATTAGGAGATCCTTCTTGGAATAAGAAAAATAGTACGTTATTACTTCCTATAAAAGTGTCTGCTTTTGATGGATTAAGAGCTTTAAATTGTTCAAATCCAAATAAGGTGAAAGAAATATGAGCAAGAAGTTATAAGGATGCTAGTTTTAAGGCTATTGGTCAATTGAAATACTTTGCTTATGCAGTTACAGAAAATCTTATAGATATTTTTTTATCAAACAAATCAACATCTATGAAACTTCTTCGTTTAAAGTAGGAGTAATTCAAATTTCTTCTAGTGTTACTTTTTTGTAATAAATAGTTCTTTCTGCTCATTTAATGTTTCATTTCGCAGAATTATTCTTACCAATTGAGGTTAGTTCTATTTTTCAGATTTTAGTTCTTTCAAGTTGTATAAGGGCTCATCATAGGTTGAGTTGTTGTCCCAATCGATATCCAATACTTCTAATATAAGTTCATGATCATACATTGAATTTAACTTTTAAGTGTGGGAAAGTATAATCTATGATATTATATGAATATATTTTCATAGCTTTTTCTTGGATTTCAGCTTTTCATTTTCTTGCAGTTTTATAGAGCCTTTTCCCGTTTTGTTTTTTAGCACTGAATGTCGGAAGAGGAAGTAGTTTTTCTTTCCCTTCTTCGAAAAGAATGCTATCAAGAGTTTTTTTGATCGTATCAAGTGAAGGAGCTGGTATTGTTTTATTGTCCTTTTCTAAGGCATTATCTTTTACTTCATATCTTATTTCTTCGTTTCGAAAACTTGCATCCCAAGTATCGGTTACTAAAGAGAAATCTATAGTTGTAGTATAGGATTTATCGAGTCCAATTAATTGTGTAAGTAGTTTTGTCCCTTTTCATGTTCATAGAAGCATGAGTCAGCTTGCCATTGGATCAAGCGTTCCGCTGTGACCAACTTTTTCTTGAAGGTGAGTCCTAATGATTTTTACAACATCAAAACTTGAGATTCAACTAGGTTTGCTGCAAGCTATTAGCATAGTATTTATAAATAAATAATAAATTAGTCATCTTTATTAATTAATTTCCATTCTCCTGGTTTTAGTCCTTCTAAATTTCGTTTTCAGATTCTTAGTCTTTTTAAATAGATTACTTTGTTATCGATGCTTTCAAGCATCCTTTTTACTTGATGATATTTTCATTCAGTAATTGTTAGAAGGATTCTTTTATCATTAATTTTTTCGACTTTAGCAGGTTTTGTTAAATATCAATCATCTAATGTTACTCATTTTTCAAGAAGTTTACAGTTCTCTTCTGAGATTGGATATTCGAGATGTACTTCATATTCTTTTTCTTTTTCTCGTCTAGGGCTAATTACTTGATGAATAAATTGACCATCATTTGAAAGAAGGAGTAGTCCTTCAGTATCAACATCAAGTCTTCCTGCTACGTGGAGAAGATTTATATATGGACAATTAATTATTTGTTTTTTGTAACTAGGATATCAGAACTCATCTTCGTCAGATGAGATGTATCAAGCAGATTTATAAAGGATTACATATACATTTTCTAATACTTTTATTTCTTGTCAGAATAGGGTAATAGTTTCTCATCATGAGAGTTTATAATCAGCATTTTTTACAATTTTACTATCAACAAAAACATCTCATTTTTTACAGAGAGTAGGTGAGTCTCTTCTAGAAACCAATCCTAAATTTGCTAAATATTTATCTAATCTAATCATGTTTATTATTCTCTTGTAACCATTTTAATGAAAGTATCTGTTGGTATTTCAACATTACCTATAGCTTTCATTCTCTTTTTTCCTTCTTTCTGTTTTTGAAGGAGTTTTCTTTTTCTACTTACATCTCATCAGTAACATTTTGCTAATACATCTTTTTTGATGGCAGAGATATTTTCACGTGCAATAATTTTGTTTCCTAATCATGCTTGAATTGGAATGGCAAATAGATGCTTAGGAATTAAAGTTTTTAGTTTTTCTACAACTTCACGTCCTAGATAATATGCTTTATCGTTATGTACTACCCAAGTAAGTGCTTCAACTTTTTCGTTATTGATAAAGATATCAAGTTTTACTAAATCGTCTTTGTTATATCATTTGAATTCATAGTTCATAGTAGCATATCCTTTGGTAGAGGATTTTAGACGGTCATAGAAATCAACAATAATTTCTCACATAGGGAGTTCATAATGCCGAACAACTCTTGTGGCATCAAGATATTCCATATGAGTTAATTTTCCTCTATATTCTTGGCAAAGACTCATGATGTTTCACGCATATTCTTCAGGACCTACGATTTCAACACTTGCGATAGGTTCTAAGATTTCATCAATCATTCCTTGGTCGATCATATCTGATCATGATTTAACAACAATTCGTGGTTTAAGAATTTCAGCAATTTTTTTAAATATTGGATTTTCTATCATTACTGCTGTTATTCCTTCTGAATGTTCAAGTATTTCTTTATCATGATTTGATAGTTTTATGTCGTTTCTTTTTAGAATTTCTTGATATAATCCAGTTTGAATTAAATCTTTATAATTCATTCAGGATTTGATAAGATGAATTGAAAGATTTTTAGATTTTACTAGGTACATTACTGTTGGAATAGTGAAGATAGTGTCTAGATTATATTCACGGAAAAGTCTTTCTTTGATGATATCCATATGAAGCATTCCTAAAAATCAGCAACGGAATCAGAGACCTAATGCTTTACTATCTTCCATTTCGTATGTAACCGCACTATCATTTAGGGAGAGTTTCTCAAGACTATCTTTTAGTTTATCGTATTCTGTTGAGTCGATAGGATAAACACCAGCATATACAAATGGTGTTACTTTTTTGAATCATGGAATAAGGTATTGATTATATTTTTCAGTTTCTTCTGATTTATTTGTTTTTATTTTTATGATAGTATCTCAGATTTGAACATCTCTTACAGATTTTTGTCAGGTAACAATATATCCAATTTGTCATTCTGTTAGAGCTTTATCTGCTTGATATTCAGGAGTAAAATGTCCAACTTCAGTTGGTTGAAAACTTTTTTCTGAGTGAACAAGATAAACATCTTCGTTAGCAGAAAAACTTCAGTCTACGACTTTAACATATGCTAAAACTCCTTTATAAGGATCAAATACTGAATCAAAAATTAGTGCTCTAGAGATGTTTTCCATAAAATCAATAATGATAAATTGAGTTAAATAGATAATTAAATTTCGAGAATTTTCAAGAGATGATGCTTGTCGTTTTTGAAAAATAGTTTGAAAAACTAGGGGAAAACCGTATAAGGAGATAGCTTTATTTTTTTCTTGGAAAATGAATAAAACTGCGAAGTATTGTTTATGTTGATTGTTTATTCTTTTAGTTTGATGAGTATTGGCTTTTTGTATTAATAAGCAAATTGTTCATGCTCCAGATATTGAGAATCAGACTTGAGATATTGCTAAAGATGATGTTATTTGCTTTGATTGAGTATCAGTATGTGAGATTCCTAATTTATTAAAGGATGATCAAAATGAATTAGTATGGGAAGATGCTAAGGAAAGAATTCTTGCATGAGAATTTAAGGAAATAGGACAAGCCCATGATTTAACAGTCAGTTTGTTGGATAAGAATTGAAATGTTCATACAACAAAAGAAACTGTAATTGATGAGGTTTTTCAAGTAGTTGAGGAGTGTTGAGAAGTATGTAAGAATGTAAATCTCTTTACAGAGTAGTATTCAATTGGAGGAATTTTCAAAACTTGAATTTGTATGGCAAATCGTTAAACTCTACGAAAGTTATCTTTATTCTTTTAGGTGATAAATAATTATGAGAACTGCATTAATCATTTTAATGATTATTATTGGTATTATTTTTGTATGATGCCTCCTTTTACAGTCTCCAAAATGAGGTGGAATTTGAATGTGAATCTGAGGAGCTTCTGCTGCAACTGGAAATGAATATGGAAGCAAAAAGACAATGGAATGAAAATTAAAAAAGATTTGTATCGTTACTGCTATATTGTTTGTTGCTATTGTCTTGATTTTACCTTATGTTAAATAATGTGGTATCGTTCATATGAGTCTAGCTCCCCTAAAAAGGTGTTAACTTATTTATTTTACGTAGTATGTTCCTTTTGGATTATTATTACGTTAATAATAGGGTATCAATTTCTTAATGCTAATGGTAAGACGGTAGACAAGAAGTGATGAACTTTTGTTGAAGCTATTTTTGATGATATTTCTTATTTACCATATTTGAAAAATGACTGACAAAGTGTTTTTTATCAGTCTTTTTTGTTTGATTCATGTATTAGTTATAATCAACTGAATCAAGATAGCTTAGAAGGGGGATTATGTAATATACAAACTTCTGATTATCAGACATATGAAGTTTCTCTAAACTTAACTTGAAGAGTTTGGAATGATTGAGCTTTATTAGGACTTGATGATATCTATTTTACGTATGAGAAAATCATTCATCAAAATGTTTGGTGACTAAAGACTTTGGTTGCTTATCAAGATGTTAAAGTAGAAAGAGAAGAGAATAGTATTAAAGTAACATTCCCTACTGCAACAACTGATAATAACTATTTCTTTACATATTTTATTCTTCCTAGTCATGTTTTAGCTAATGCACAATATTCTGATTATATTGGTGTATTTGCAGCTAATCCAATTACTAGTGCATGTTGAAAAGTACAACCTAAATCTACTGATCCTCAAAGTTTAGTCTTTAATTTGATGGATTGTGAAGATACTAATCTTTGATATTATCAGATTAAGAATTATTCAGATTTTGAAGCTTTTTCTAGATCTGTGATAGAGGAGTGAAATACTATTGTAGATATGTATGCTCATCAGCTTCAATTATGAGGTTATGCAAGAAAAAATATTATTAAGAGTGATATTCTTAGTTTCTTCTTCAATACAAAGTCTCCTAAGATGAAGGTAAGATTGAGAAGAGCATTATGATGATTGATTAATGCTAAGTTCTATATCTGAGATGAGTATTGAAAATTCTTGAAGATGTATACTGATCCATTACTTAATAACTTCTATTCTGATGGAAGTAATATCCAAGAATTTATTAACCGCGTTTCATTAACTGAACAAGATGATTGAGTTCAACAAAAAGATTTGGAAGATAGTTGAGTTCAACCATTAAAGAGTTCTATCAGTATTAATGGAGTTGAGAGAAAATTTGTATTCTATACTCCTAAGAGGGATGATACTTTTAATCTTCAAATTAATTTCTCAAATCAATTTGAGAACATAAAGATTAGTGATACTAAATGAAATGAATTCTCTCCAAAGAATTATAATAAGATGGATAAAAAAGTAACTTATCCGTTAGAAGTTGGAAAGAACTTAAGGAAATGACTTAACCAATACACAATTGTATGAACTATTAAGTGACAGACCTATACAATAGCAAATATTGATCTTTATATGTTGGAGACAACAGAAAAACAGCAGGATGATGCTAATTCATGGAAGATTAATGTTGTATATTATAATAATCTTGAATCAAATTTTGCTGTTAAACAATTGAAGAAGATATTAGAAGAAGCTCAGATTTCTGAAAACTTTGTCTTTGAACAAGTAGCTTCTCCAGAAGCATTAGAAGCAAAACTTATTATGGGTGATTATGATATTATGATTAATACTATCACTGTTGGTATGAAGAAGGATGTTTTGAAAATTCTAACAACAAGTGATCCAATGGTTAATCCTTCAAAATATACTAATCCTAATTTAACAAGTTTGTTTAAACAATATACTAAAGGAACACAAAGAGAGGAAATTACTAATCAGATTAATGCAATTTTCGCTCAAGATATGCCATTAGTAATTGTAGGATATCCATATGATTTTGTTAACTTGAAGTCTAATTTGATGGAATCTGCTTTCTGAACAGATGAATGGATGTATGAATATAACTGGAGAGATCATGTTTATCAACATGTAACGCTTCTTCAATCTAAAGATATAGAGTTCTCACAAATAAAAGATGTTAAAAAGCTTTTGAAATTTATCTTTACTGAAGTAGGTAAATGAGCTTTATTTGATAAACTTTGGGGAGATAAAAAAGCTGAAGTTGTTGTAAATACTTGAGAGAATGTTCAAATTGAGGGAGAGCAGGAGATTCCAGTACAGAAAGAACCAGTTGTTGAAGAACCTGTACAAGAAGAGGCTCCTATAGTTTATTGAAATGAGTCTGATCCTTTTGCAGGGTTACTTAAACCAGCAGAATAGTTTTCAATTACATATTTTATTGAAAAGAGAAAGGAAAAATTTACATTTTTGATGTTTTTATAAACGTAGTAGAATGGAGTTTAGTTGGGATATTATTTGGTATTATATACAGTTATGAATTATCATAATTGTTTCGATTTCACTGCATGAATATGCTCATGCATATTCTTCGTATAAACTCGGAGATCCAACTCCTAAGATTCAGTGAAGATTAACTCCAAATCCTTTAAAGCATATTGATCCTATTGGATTTATTATGATATTTTTTATCCATTTTTGATGGTGAAGACCTGTTCAGATAGATCCAAGTTATTATAAACATCCTTATAGAGATGAACTTATCACGGCATTAGCGTGACCAGTTATGAATATTTTCTTGTGAGTTATCTGAATTTTAATTATGATGATTTATGGGAAAATCTTTTGATTAGGATTAGGTGATATTCTTTCTTGAAATGATTTAGTGGAGAATTTTTGGTTTATTTTCTCTAGTCTTAATTTTGGGTTAGCTGCATTTAATCTTATTCCAATTGTGCCTCTTGATTGATATAGACTTGTGAAGATTATTTCTCATAAGGCTGGTGAATTTATGGAAAAATATATGACATATATTAGTTTAGCATTCTTGTTACTTGTAGTATTTTGACCTTTTTCAGGATTACTTAGTGATTATATAACTTCAGTTTCATCTAGTTTATTTAGAATTTTTGCGTTTCCATTAAGTCAGATTTTCTATTAGGTAATATAAGAAATTATGTTTAATTTTTTATTTCTTATTTCTTATGATTAATACCAATGTTAGAAAAATTACAAGCTATTATAGATAAATATGAATCTCTTAGAGAAGAATCTCTTAAACCAGAGATTTTTGATGATATGGAGAAAGCAAAGAAAATTAATAAGGAACTTTCTTGATTAGAAGAAACTTATAATTTAGCTGTTGAATATAAGAAGGCATTACAGACTGAATTAGATGCTCAAGAACTTATTAATAATGAATCAGATCCTGATTTAGTTGCTATGGCTCAAGAGGAATTAGATGATGTTAGAGTGAAAATAGAAGAGTTAGATCAAAAATTAAAGATTGCTCTTTTGCCTAAAGATCCTAACGATGATAAAAATATTTTTCTTGAAATTAGACCTGCAGCATGAGGAGATGAAGCTGGATTATTTTGAGCAGAACTTTTGAAAATGTATTTGAACTTTGCTCAAAAAAAGTGATGGAAACCAGAAATTGTTGAAGAACAATTATCAGATATTTGATGAGTTAAATTTGTTATGGTTAAGATTGCATGAAATGCAGTTTATTCATTAATGAAATTCGAGTCTTGAGTACATAGAGTACAAAGAATTCCTGATACTGAATCAAATGGTAGAGTACATACTTCAACAGTTACTGTTGCTATTATGCCTGAAGCTGAAGATGTTGATATTCAGATTGATCCTAAGGATATTGTACTAGATACTTATGCAGCTTCTTCATCATGAGGACAGAATGCTAACAAGAATCAAACATGAGTTAGATTACACCATATTCCTAGTGGTTTGATTGTAAATATTTGAGATAGTAAATCTCAAATGCAGAATAAAGAAAAAGCGTTTGCTGTATTAAAATCTAGATTATATCAAATAGAACTTGATAAAAAACAAGCTGAAGAGAAGAGCTTAAGAGGAAACCAAATTGGAACATGAGATAGATCTGAGAAGATTAGAACCTACAATTTTCCTCAAGATAGAGTAACAGATCATCGTATTCACGAATCTTGGTCTAATTTACCTAATATTATGATGTGAAATATTGATGAAATATTGGATAAATTAGTATTGGAGAATCAAACAATGTTATTAAATAGAGAAATGGAACAACAATAATATTTATCTTCTAAAGAAAAACTAAAATGAAAAAAATATTATTAATGAGTGTTATTCTTTGTGGACTTTTTGTTCTTTCAGGTTGCTGAAAAAAGGAGTCAACTGCAGATCAACCTGTTGAATCTCCTGTTTGTCCAGAGTGATATTATTGGTTTGATTCAGTGAAATCTTGTATTTTAACTGAAGATAGTTTCGCAGATTAAAGGTTATCAAGTATATTTTCTACCGCTTTGTTTCATTTAGTTTTTTCACGTAGAGTTGCAATCATATCATCATCAAGAACGAAGATATATCATTTTTTGATTGTTTTAATTCCTGCCATGATTGTGTATTTATAGAGTCATGTCTTTTCTGTAAGGATGGTAACTTCTCTTCAGTTTCCTATATATGATATTTTTTCTGGTGAGAATTTTACTCCATCTCAATTGACCATAAAATTTATTTCTTCATCTAGGAATGCATCTGTGTTTGTTGTTTTAGGTGTAAGTTTTAGTATTCAATATTTCCCTAATTTGATAACAGAATTTTCTAGTTCATATTTTACTTGGTATGGAGTGATGAAAGTTGAATCTTTTTCAGTAGTTTGAATTTTATGTTCTGCTTCAAAGATTGCTCAATTAGTTTCCAAAAAGAGGATAGGATCAACTGTGTTTTCCTTTATTTTATTCCAGCATTTTCATTCATTAACTTTTTCTGAAAGATCATTTGTGTCATTACATCAATTAGGAAAATAAGGATGTTTTCATTCATTTGTGTCTATCTGAAAATGGACATGGATTCATGTAGCATTCCCTGATTTCCCCATTTTTGCTATAACTTCTTTTTCTTTTACTTCTTGTCAAACTGTGACTAGTATCTCGTCTAGGTGTGCGTAGATAGTATAGAGGTTAGTATTACTAATAGTGTGTTTTATGACTATTGTTTTTCACCAGTCTCATCTTTCTTCTGCGGTTACAACAACTCAATCACCAGCTGATGTAATTAAGGTTCATAATGTACTTGAGATATCAACTCCTTGATGAGATCAGTTTCAGAAATCTCGTCAATCGAAATAGGTTGCTCAATACATAACAGAATAGATTTCGCGATAGAGTGCTGAGTTTTTATATTTGAGATAATTTGCTCATTCGATATGTGGTAAATCTATTTTACATATTCATGCATCACCTCAACAGAAATTTCATTCAACTTCTAATACTGGATATGACCATCCAAAGGTAATAGGAGTAAGTACGAATAATGCTAATCAAAGTGAAAAAAGTTTTAGTGTGTTTTTCATTAGCAACAAATAATAATATAAATTAGCTCTTGTAAATTGGTCAATTATAAGCGTCTTCAAAGAAGTTAAGAACGGGAAGAATAAGTTTATATCCGTTAAAGATGGTATCAAAAAGTTTAGGTGAGCATAAATCTTTATCACTTAGATTATGCGTAAATCACCAGTCTTTATTGTATGCGAGTTGTTGGATAACTTCTTCGATTTCTTTTTGTGAAGCTGTGACTTTGGCTGTTTTAAAATCTTCTGTAATTCAATATTTTTCTAAAGAAGGGCTTATATTCTCTACTATTTCAGGATTCTTTTTAATGAGTTGTTTTAATCTTGCCATAGATTTATATTGATGATCAGCAGGCACAAGGGTATAGAATTTTTTTATCTTTGAATCATGTGTAAACTTTTCTCGTTCATCAAAATGAGTAAGTAAATGAACTCTTACTTTATTTTCGTTTATTTGTGATGGCCAATATACTCATCAACAAATAAAACTTTTATTTCATGGTTGAAGATGAAAATAAAAACAAGGATTTCGAGATTTTTTTCATCAGTAAGCTAATATTGCTCAGAAGTTTTCTTTGTATGGTTTCTTATCTTTTGAGAAACGAAGGTCTTTATTAAACCTATAAATGCAATCTTTTAATTGAAGGTCTTCGAGTAATGGATTAATTTTTTTTGCTTCTTCTAAAAGTTTTTCAACAAAATTGGCGAACCTTTTTTTCTCTTGTTGATAAAGATCCCGATAGGTATGTAGCCATTCAGTTGAGTTATTTTTTTGGACTGCTTCTAAGAATTTTAGGGTAACTTCAAACATTATTTTTTATCAATAGTTAAAGGTTCTCGTTTTCTTACTTGATATTTAACTGATATCGCTATTAAAATAAATAGTAGGAAGAATCGCTGACTCTTTGTAAATATTCAAACGAATTCTTCTTGTGAATCAGCTCTTAGATATTCAAGAAAGAATCTTATGATAGGATAGTATAACATAAAATTTGTTGATAGTCTTCAGATTTTATATTTATGATTTTTTATCATTTTATAGAAGCTAATAATCTGGAGAATAAAGATTAATGCTCCTTCTAGAATCATTGAAAGGAAGTTAGTATTTACTCTAATTTCTTTGTCAATATTTGAATAGTTATGTGTGAGTCAAAGTGATTCAAAAATACTTGCTAACCAATTAGGAATTTCTGAGATAGGGATTCAATATAATTCTTGGTTAAGATAATTTCATAATCTTCATATGAGGATTCCTAATGGAGTTATAATCAATATGATATCATAAAAGATAAGGATTTCTTCCCAGGTAAGTTTTTTAAGATAGAGGTAGAGCGCAGAAATTGTTCAAACTCAGATTATTCATCAGATGAATGACATCCCTCATTCCCATACCTTAAATATTTCTCATAAGTGATGGAAATAATATCAGTTTCAATAAATTAAGACGTGTCATAATCTTCATCATAGGAGTACTCAGATAACAAGAACGCAAAGCATGTCTTCTAGTTCTGCTGTCAGTATTTTTTGAAGTTTTGGATATTTTTTAAAGTATTCTTGTTTTCAGATTCGTGCAAGAAAAAGGTATCATAAAATGAATGCAATCATATAGAAGATTCCATATCGATAGACAGAAAATCAGAAAATTGTAAATGCAACCATTAGTTGATACGGATTAAAAGCTGAATTTTTTTAGTTTTTTAGTTTTGTATTTCAATGAGTTTTCCTTTGTATTTGATGAGTTGGCCTTTTTAGATTTGTATTTTTCTCAGCTATTTTTGAGATATTGAAACAAAGTTCTGCTAGAAGATATAAGTTGTGTCGAGATACTAAATTCTCTAATGGAATATTTGGTTTAAGTTTTTTGAAATCAATATCATTTTTAATTCAATAGTTTTTATTTCATTGCCACTGTTTAATATATTTTGAATAGATGAAGTTTAATTTTATTGTGGCAGATCATTTCAGTTGGTTTACTCTTTGAACTTTAGGAGAGAGTATAAAATCTTTTTGGATTTCATAGTCTTCTGTTTTTAGTGTAATATTTGATGAAGTTGCGTGATTAAGAACATTTCTTAGAAATCTTATTGTTTGTTCAAATGGAAAATATTGGTTTTGTAGAAGGTTTTTGAGATAGTTACGAAAGTTCTCATCATTTTCTATTAGTTCTCTTGTGATAGAAAAGATTCATTTAAAGGCGCTAATTTCTGTTAGATATCAGTAGACATTTCTTTTTTCTGGGTGTGAATGGATTGATGAAAAGAGTTGTTTTATTTGTTTTTCTTTGAGCATAAAAGATGATTTTTCTCCTGTTTTTATTGGTAAATCCATTGCAAGTTCAGAAAGATCATTTGTTATGATTACTTGTTCTAAGAATTTTCATAAACAAAGGAAATGGTAATATCATTGAATTAATTTTAACATTCTTCTCAAAAAATTTACTTAAATAATTTCTAGATTAATTAATGCAGTGTTTGTTGTTTGATTCTCAGAGATACGTGATTGATAGTAGAGTCCTTTTGAGAAATCGGATTCAAATTGTCATTCTTGGAATATATCTCATGAAATACTGATAACTTTTGTGTTATATGGAAGATAGATTATTTCTTTTGTTTCCCACCATCTTAGAGGTTGTGTAGGATCAGGATTTTTTGGTTGGAGTGCTAGGATATGACGTTCTCTATCTGTCATTGTGATATTATATTTTGTTTCTAGGTTATACATTGCATCTTGATAAGTTTTAGGAACATCGAGATTATATGTGATAGAGATTGTATATTTTCATTTAGGAAGCATACTGATATCAAGTTTTTTTGTATCAGTTATTGCTACAACAGATCAGTTTTCATCAAGTACTTCAACTTGTTTTTTAACAAATCAGTCTGATTTGTTATAAGACATATTTATGTTAAAGAAATACCAGTAGTTTGGATTGTATGTTGTTGTTAAATCGTATTTTCTCATAAAATCTCGTAGTTCTTCAGAAACATTAGAAAGATAGATATTAACAAATCATTTTTGGAGGAAATCTTGGATACTGTCTATTCCTGCTTGTGCAAGAGTTAGTGCATTATCTTTTAGATATTTTTCTAGATCGTTAATATAATATTCTTTTTTATTTGAAGCATCTTCTCATCTGATTATGTCGATATTAGCGTTAACAAATTGCCATTCTCGTGATTTCTCACGAAATGAAGGCATGAGATATGTTATAAGTTCTGAATCTATGAATATAACTCATTTAATGTATTTCTCGAAAAGTTGGTTCCATTTTTCTGGATGAAAGAGTTCAGATTTTTTATTTGGATCATAGTCATACCAGAATATTTTTTCATAGAGTGTTTTTAGATTTTTTCAGTCCATATCTGTAAATCAAAACTTATTCCCCGCAATGAATCATGCTGTTTTTCATTGTAGGAATCCTTTTGTCCATTCTGGAAGTGTTACACGAGTATTTGGAGCTAAAAGGTCTGGAAGATATGAATCTACGATTTGAAGGTCTACTACATGTCATCATGAGAGAGAAACAAACGCAAAAGATCCAAAGAATCATCCATTAGGACGTTTTTCGTTACTGTTTTGAAGTGGTACTAAGTAGTTAAAACGTTCGTATTTTCAGAGTAATTTAAAAATTTCTTCTCTCATAGGCCATGCGTCTTGCAGCATAGAAAGCATTTTTTCATAATTTCAGAATCCTATTCTTGTAAGATAATTTTTTTGGTTTTTAGCATATTCTCGGAGTTGAGTGATTTCTGTTTCTTTTGTTTGTAGAACGTTATCTCATGAGAGATAATCGTGGATAACATCATCTAATACTAGAAGTTGTTTGGCTGTTTCTGGATCTATAACCCAGAAATATCGAGCTATTTCTTCTAGGTCATTGAAGATATCTATTTTATGTTTAGAAAACATCCATCAAGTAATATTAGCATAGAGGGAGAAGAAGGTGAAGGCAACAACAGATAAGATTACAAAAGAAAAATTAAGGGCAATTTTTGCTCTAGAAAATGAAGGTTTCCTTTGTTTTTCTCGTCAGAATTGCTTCATATATTAGTTAATACTAAATTCTTATAGTTGTAGTTTAGTATTTTTGGTTTTAATTGCAATAGAGTATAGGAGAATAGGGGAGATATTAAAAAAAGGGAAAATATTATTTCCCTTTTTATATTGCATTTTGATTTTATAGGCTTTTTTTATTTGAAAATA